>MDSV01022388.1_pt1 | contig 10462 bp, 11 predicted proteins | sample 810851 | NCBI WGS metagenome assembly MDSV01 (sample SAMN05326640, study PRJNA326480) | marine metagenome | isolation source: seawater | place: Atlantic Ocean: North East | collected 2012
ATTTATTTTTTTTTAAATAATAACCAGAAACTAGAAAATTCATTTTTTTTTGGTTTGCTCTTTTCACTTTTATTTGTTTTAATTAATTCAGATTTGCAAATATATTTTGGAAGAGACTTATTTGGAAATATTTATGATGGCACACGATTATCTAGTATTTTTGGAGATGAATTAATTTTAGGAGATTATTTTATTAATTTTCTTCCAATATTGATTTCTTTATTTGTAGCTTATTTTAATAAAAATTTATTTTATAATGTATTATTTTTATTAATACTTATTAACTCGGTATTTTTAATTTTTTACTCAGGAGAGAGAATTGCAGTTTTTTATGCAGTTATTTATTTAATATTTTTATGTATATTTTTTCCAATTAAAAAAAAATTGTTAAATATTATTTTGTTTACTTTAATAATTATTTCTATAATTTTTATATATTTAAATCAAAATATAAAAGAAAGATTAGTTAATCAAACCATAAGAGATTTAAAAATAACCTTAAATGGTGAAAACACAAAAGAGACTAATTTATTTATTTTTTCCCAACAGCATCAATATTATTACGAAACTGCTTTAAATATTTTTAATGGATCCAATAAGCTAATTGGAAGTGGACCTAAAACTTATAGAGAATTATGTAAAGAGGAAAAATTTAAAAGTTTTTACGACAATAATATTGTATGTAGCACAAGTCCTCATAATTATTATATTCAAGCATTAAGTGAAACAGGCATAATTGGTATAATCATTTTAGCATCAGTTTTTATTTATTTTCTAATGCAGTTGTTTAGATTTAAAACCAGTGATAATATATTAAATTTCAAATACAAATCTGTTATTTTTGTAATATTAACAAATATATTTCCTTTTATGCCCAGTGGCAGTCTATTTAATAATTATTATAGCTTAATATTGTATTTTAATTTTTCACTATTTATTTATTATAAGTCTAAATTATGAAATTGTCTTTAGGTACTGCACAATTTGGAATGAAATATGGAGTAACCAATAAAAATAAAATTTCTAATTCAGATATTTCCAAAATTTTTTATTTTATGAAAAATAATTTATACAAAAATATAGACACGGCTGCTGATTATGGATCTTCAGAAGAAATAATTGGAAAATTTAATAGTAATGATTTTTTTAATATTTCCACTAAAATCTTCATACCTAAAAAAAATTATGAGACAAACTATTTATTAAAAAATACAAATTCTTCCTTGATTAAAACAAAAGCTTCACATTTTAAGACATTATTTTTACATAATCCAAATATTTTACTTTATAGCAATGAGATGAATAAACTTATTATTAGTGATTTAAAAAATTTAAAAAAAAATAAACTGATAAAGTCAATTGGTTTTTCTGTTTATAATCCAAAAGAGGTAAAAAAATTAGTTAAAATATTTAAACCGGATATTATTCAAGCTCCAGTTAATATATTTGATCAAAGATTTATTCAAAATGATTTTTTATTATATCTAAATAAATTAGATATTAAATTACAAGTAAGGTCAATATTTTTGCAAGGTGTATTATTTATGAGCCTAGATGAATTTAATGCAAAATTTCCAAATTTTAAATCAGTTTTTAAAAAATACAAAAATTACCTAGAAATAAAAAACTTATCAGTTATTGAAAATACAATAAGATTTATTAAAACCAAAAAAATTCATTCTTTAGTATTTGGTGTAAATTCACATAAGCATTTACAAGATTTTGTATATCTTTATAAAAAACGTATTATAAATCCAAATAAAAATTATAATTATCCTATTTTAAATAATAGATTAATTAATCCAACTAAATGGTCATGAAAAAGAAAAATATCTATCATAAAAAACTTTTAACAAAAGGTCAAAAATTTATACCTGGTGGCTCACTTTTGTTTTCAAAAAAATCAGAAGTTTTTTTACCGGGTAAATGGCCAACTTATTACTCAAAAGCTAAAGGTTGTAATGTATGGGATATGAATAAATTAAAGTACTTAGATATGTATTTTGGCGTGGGTACAAATACTTTGGGATACGCGAATAGTGAAGTTGATAGAGCAGTAATTAATAGAGTTAACAAATCAAACATGTCTACCTTAAATAATTATCAAGAAGTTGAACTAGCAGAAAAATTAATTCAAATGCATAAATGGGCAGATATGGCTTGGTTTGCTAGGTCTGGAGGTGAGGCAAATGCAATTGCAATTAGAATTGCTAGAGCAGCATCAAGAAAGGATAAAATTGCAATTTGTGGTTATCATGGCTGGCATGATTGGTATTTATCAGTAAATTTAAATTCATCAAATTCATTAAAAAATCATCTACTAGATGGATTGACATCTGATGGAATTCCTAAAGGTCTAAAGAATACAGTTTTTCCGTTTAATTATAATGACTATGAGGCCCTTTTAGATTTAACAAATAAGCATGATATTGGTACAATTAAAATGGAGGTTTCTAGATCAAATAAGCCAAACAAAGAATTTTTAAAAAAAGTTAGAAAGCTAACGAAAGAAAAAAACATTATTTTGATTTTTGATGAATGTACTTCAGGTTTTAGAGAAAGTTATGGGGGATTGCATTTAAATTACGGTATCGATCCAGATTTGGCAATGTTTGGTAAAGCATTAGGTAATGGTTATGCCATAACATCAGTTATTGGTAGACGAGAAATAATGGAAGTAGTTCGAAATACTTTTATCAGCAGTACTTTCTGGACAGAAGGAATTGGGCCAGCAGCAGCTATAGAAACTCTTAAAATAATGAAAAGAGATAAAAGTTGGAAATATATATCTAAGTTAGGCAAGAATATAAAATCTCAATGGAAACAATTAGCAGCTAATAATAACTTAAATATTATTATTAACGGACTAGACGCACTTCCATCCTTTAACTTTCCATATGATAATTTTTTAAAATATAAAACATATATAACACAAGAGTTATTAAAAAATAAAATTCTTGGATCAAATCTTATATTTGTTTCAATGGCTCACAGTAATAAAAATATTGATAAATATTTTGAAGTATTAAATAAAATCTTTTTAATGATCCAAAAGTTTGAAGATGGATTAGATGTTAATAAGTATTTAGAAACAGAAATTTGTCAATCTGGTTTTAAGAGATTAAATTGAAAAAAAAAATTCTTTTTATTACAATTCTTTCTCGCAAAGCAGGTATAGGTCATTTTCAGCGATGTATAAATATATCTAATAATTTAAAAAAAAATTATTGTAATGTGATGTTATTAGCACTAACTGATCAATTTTCATCTGTATTGCATACAAATAAAGAAATTATTTATATCAAAAATAAAAATGATATAAATAAAAAAAATATATTAGATTTTATAAAAAAAAGTGATGTTTTCATTTGTGATTCTTCTAATAAATATTTTATAAAAAAAGTTAAATATTTTATTTCAATAATTAACCAAAATTTACAAAAAAAAATTAAAAAAATTATATATCCTTCAAACCTCTCAAATGATAAACTTTTAACTGATAATTCAAAATTTTTTAATATTTTAGTATGGCCATATTTTTTGAAAAAAAAATATTAAATACAAAAAAAATAATCACATAAAATATTTGATTGGTCCTAGATTTTTTGTTCTTGACCCAAATTTAAAAATTAAAAAAAATTATGAAAACAAAAATAATTTATTGTTAACATGTGGTGGATCAGATCCAAATGAATATACTATCAAATTTATTGAGGCTTTGGAACAGTTTGACCTAAAATTAAATATTAATGTTGTAATCGGTCCAAAATTTTCCAAAAATTTAATTTATAACATAAAAAAAAGAGTAAAAAAATCTCATCATAAATATAAATTATTTTATAATTCTAGAAATTTGTCGAGTTTGATTAATTTTTCTGATCTTGCTATTAGCGCATCAGGATTAACTAAATACGAGTTATTTTTTTCTAAAACTCCAGCTATAGTATTTTCAAATACTAAAGATGATCATAGATTAAATGCTGAATTTATAAGAAAATCAAAATATTATGATTTAGGTTTTGAATTCGACAAAAAACTAATATTAAAGTACTTTACAAAATTTTACTTCGACAAAAATTTTAGAAAAAATTTATTAAAAAATTCACTTTTAGAATTAAATTTAAATGGTTTTCAAAATCTAAAAAAATATATAATATAATTAAGAAATGAAAAAAATAGATCAAATATTTAATAATCCAAAAAAAGCATACATAATAGCTGAGATTGGATCAAATTTTAACCAAAGTCTTGAGACTGGTTTTAAATTAATTGATGTAGCAAAAAACAGTGGAGCAGATGCTGTAAAATTTCAAATGTTTAAAGCTGACACACTTTATCCAAAAGATAAAAAAATGAATTCAATTTTTAAATCAATAGAACTACAAAAAAATATGGCAATGAAGTTTTTTAATTATAGTTTTAAAAAAAAAATTGATTTTTTTGGCTCTTCATTCGATGAAGAATCTTTTCTTTTTTTAGAAAAAATTGGTTCAGTTGCTCATAAAGTTGCTTCATCTGAAACTACAAATTTGTCATTACTGAAAGAATTTTCAAAATCTAAAAAACCTATTATTATTTCAACAGGAATGTGTGATATTGCTGATATTTATGAGGCAGTAGAGGTATGTAAGATTAATAACCAAAAAATTGTGTTGCTTCACACCTCTTCACTTTATCCAACTAATCATAAAGATGTTAATATTTCTGCAATTTCTACTTTAGAAAAAATTTTTAACCTACCAGTTGGTTTTTCTGACCATACGCTTGATGATTTGTCAGCTGTTATGTCAATATCTTATGGGGCTAAAGTTATTGAAAAACATATTACTCTGGATAAAAATTCAAAAGGCCCCGATCATTTTTATGCATCCGACCCTGATGAATTTTCAAAATATGTTAAATCTATAAGGTTAGCTGAAAAAATTATAGGTAATTCAGAGATTAAAATGCATAAAGATTTATACGAATTTGCGAGAAGAGATAGCATTCATATAAAAAAAAATGTTAAAAAAAATGAAATGATTACGTTGGATAAGATTGAAATCAAAAGACCAGCTACAGGAATATTATCAAGATATTTAAATGCAGTTTTGGGTAAAACTTTTAATTCAGATATAAAAAAAGGAAATTCTCTTAAATGGCATCAAATCAAATGAATTTAGAAAAAAAAGTATCTAACATATTTACTGAAATGTTTAGTTATTCAAATATTGATAAAATAAAAAAATCCTCGATGAAAAATGAATCTGAATGGGACTCTTTAAAACACATGGAGATAATTTTTACAATTGAAAAATCTTTTAAAATTAAATTAAAGCAGAGTGATATTATTAAGATGACTTCTTTTAAGTCAATCTTAAATATATTAAAAAAATACTAAAATGTATTTACGTAATAAGAAAATCCTCATTACGGGTGGTTTAGGTGGAATTGGCAGTAAAATAATTAAGAGATTAATAGAATTAAAAGCTCAAATTATTGTCATTGATATTAATAAAGATATATCTTCTTCATTTAAAAAAAAATATCCATCCCATCAGTTTTATGTTTGTGATATTTCTAATAATAAAAATTTAAACAATACCTTACTTAAAATTTTCAAAAAAAATAATAAAATAGATATTTTGATAAATAATGTTGGAATACTTCACAATGAGCCAATAGTTACTATGTCAAACAAAGGATTTAAATCTCATAGCTTTTCAAGTTGGAAAAAAGTTTTAGATATAAATTTAAATGCATCTTTTTTTATTAGTTCAATAATTATAAAAAATATGATTGAAAATAAAACTGAAGGTAATATTTTAAATATTAGCTCAATATCAGCCGAGGGGAATATAGGTCAAAGTGCATATGCTGCTTCAAAAGCTGCTCTAAATGCATTAACTAAAACGTGGTCAAAAGAGCTAAGTTATGCGAAAATAAGAGTCAACTCAATTTCACCAGGATTTATTGAAACTAATTCAACAAAATCAATTTTATCAAAGAATAAGTTATCTCAAATTATCAAAAACACACCCGCTGGCAGATTAGGCAAACCTGATGAAATTGTTAGTTTAATTATAGAAATCTTAAAGAATGATTTTATAAATGGCTCTATATTTAAAATAGATGGCGGTCTACTACTGTGAAAAAAAATTTAGTAATTTATGGGACTGGTCAAACTGCTGATATAATTTACAATTATTTTAAATACGACTCAGACTACCATATTATAGCATTTGTTGATGAAAAAAAATTTATAAAAAAAAATAAAAAATTTAATTTACCAGTAGTTGAGTCTTCTCAAATCGAAAAAACATTTGATAAAAAAAAATGTTTTTTTTTTATCGCAATTTCATATCAAAATCTTAACTTATTAAGATCAAAAAAATATGCAGAAATTAAAAAAAAAGGATATAAGTTTGCTAGTTATATACACTCAAAATTAAATATAATTCCTGAAATTAAAATAGGTAATAATTGCTTTATTTCAGAAAATGTTTCAATTCAACCTTTTGCTAAAATAAAAAATAATGTTTTTTTATGGAGTAACTCTGTAATTGGACACCATACTATAATTGAAAATCATTGTTGGATTACTTCTAATTCAACAATAGGCGGCAATTCACAAATAGGTAAAAATACTTTTTTAGGAATAAATTCAATGATTGGACATATGGTCAAAATTGGAAATAATAATTTTATTGGATCAGGCTCCATAATAAATAATTCGACAAAAAATAATTCTGTCTATATAGAGAGTCAAACCAAAAAGTATATTTTGAATTCAAATTCTTTTTTAGAAATAACAAAATTTAAATAATATGAAATGGAAAAAACTAGGTAAGATTTTCTCGCCTCAAGATGTAAATAGGAATTGGATGGTGACACATGCTATGGATCCTGTAGCAGACCATATAAAGGACGACATTTACCGGATTTATTTTTGTGGAAGAAATGCAAGCAATCAATCTTTGATAGGTTTTGTAGAAATAAATTTAAATGATCCTTTTAGGATTCTTTATGCACCTCAAGATCCTGTTTTAACATTAGGCGAACTTGGCTCTTTTGATGATAATGGAGTTACTGCATCGTGGATAGTAAACTATCAAAATAAAAAGTATCTTTATTATATTGGTTGGAAGCCAAGATCTACCACCAGATTTGGATTAATGACAGGACTTGCGATTTCTTCAGATAGTGGAAAAACTTTTACTAGATACTCTAATGCTCCAATATTAAATCTTACTAATTTAGAGCCTTATTCAATTTTAACTGCGCCATGTGTATTAAAAGAGGGAAATATTTGGAAAATGTGGTATGTTTCATGTACCGGTTGGCTGCACGCTGATTTACCAAAATATAATATTAAATATGCCACGTCTAATGATGGTATTTATTGGAAACAAGATGGTATAGTTTGTATTGATTACAAAAATGAAAACGAAACTGCATTAGCTCGACCTTCAGTATTATTTGAGGATAATAGATATAAAATGTGGTATTCTTTTAAAGATCCAGCTATTGGATATAGAATGGGGTATGCTGAGTCTTCAGATGGAATTAGTTGGGTAAGAATGGATGAGCAAGTTGGAATTGACGTCTCTTTAACTGGTTGGGATTCTGAAATGATCCAATATCCTTACGTATTTAATCACAAAAAAACCAAATACATGCTTTACAATGGAAATGAGTATGGCAAAGATGGAGTAGGCCTGGCCATTTTATCTAATGAATAAATTTAATTGGAATCAACATTTTAACTCTAAATTAGGTAACTTATATCCGGATGAATTTGTAATAAGATCAACAGCTAAAAAATTTGGTATTAAGTCTATTAATTTAAAAAATAATAGAAATAAAATAAATGTTTTAGATATTGGGTGCGGAGTAGGTAATAACTCTATGTTTTTTGCACAACAAGGCTTTAATGTTTTTGCCTATGATTCTTCGACTTCAGCTATTAATATATTAAAAAAAAATCTTAAATTCTATAAAAATTTTCACGCAAGAACTCTTAATTTTAGTGAAATGAATAATTATTATAACTCAAATTTTTTTGATTTAATATGTGATTGTACATCTTTACAACATGATGAAGTAAATACTTATTATGATAACCTTAAAGTAGTATTTTCAAAGTTAAAAAAAAACGGAATATTTATAGGTAAATTTTTATTTAAAAACAAGAATATGAATCCTAAAAATTTGTTTTTAAATAAAATTTCAAAGTTTAAACTCAAAAATAATTTGAATTATTACTCTAAAAATGAAATTCAGATATCAACAATAAGCTCTGAAAATTTAATTAATTACAGTAAATATTACCTGATATATGGAGAAAAAAAATGATCTATTTAGGAGCTAAACTGTTTGGACAAGACTCTTCAGTTTTTTTATTGGATCAAAAAAATAAAAAAATTTTTGCAGTATCATCGGAAAAAATATCAGGTGTTAAAAAAGATAATTATGATATTAGCGTTATTTTAAAAGATATTTCATTTTCAAAATTTAAAAAAGAAAAAATATTCGAGTTATCTTACAGTTTTAATAATTTTGAAGGAAAAGATGCCGTATTGGAAACAAAAGGTACGTCATATTTTTGGTTAAAAGCGAATTATTATTTGAGAAAAATTATAAAAGTTAAGTATAAAAATCAAAAGCTAAGAATAAAAAGTCTACCCTTTTTAAATATGTTATCAAAATTTCATTATATAGTTTTATATCATTATTATTCAGCGATAAGAAAATATTATTTTGAAAAGTATATATCTGATCGATTAAAAGAAGGTTTTCATAAATATTATATTAAAAAATATATAGATTTTTTAATTTCATCTAATAATTTGAATGTTGAAAAATATAATTTTCATGATCATCATGAAACACATGCATATAGTGCATATTATTTTTCAGACTTTGTTAATGAAAATAACACGCTCATTTTTACAATGGACGAGCATGGTGATAATTTTTTTTCTAAAGTTTTTATTTTTAATAATTCAACCAAAAAAACAATAGCGTCTTCAAAAACTTTTAAGTATTTTATTGGTAAAGTAGGTTATGCAGCTTCTATTGCTGGCATGTACTCAAATTTTACTGAAGCAATGGATTTGAAAAGAAGCTCTGATGAGGGTAAGGTTGAAGCACTTGCAGCTTTTGGAAAACCCAATAATGATTTAGTCAATAAATTAAATAATATTTTCTTTTTAGATGAATATTTTTCAATAAAAATAAATAGAGAAAAATATATTAATTTTTCCTCAATTGAAAATCTAAAAAAAATTAGAAAAGAATTAGGTGATGAAAATTTTTGTTCAAGTATACAGTTTTTTTTAGAGAGCTTTTTAGTAAATTATTTAAAATTAATACAAAAAATTCACAAATTCGATAATATATGTTTGTCTGGTGGTATCTTTGCAAATGTTATTTTAAATTTTAAATTATATGAAGCAACCAACTATAAGAATATCTATATTTTTCCCGCAATGAATGATGAAGGTAGTGCGGCAGGCGCAGCTATTATGTCAGCTTTAAATAATAAAGAAAATTTAGATTGGTTAAAAAATTGTAAATTGCCATATTTTGGTCCTGAATTTAATAATGAAGAAATTTTAAATGTATTAAAATCTTTTAATAAAAAAATTAAATTTAATTATATCAATGATATGCACCAAAGAGCTAAAATATGTTCTGAATTAATTTTAGAAAATAAAGTAGTAGGTGTTTTTCAGGGTAAAACAGAATTTGGCCCAAGAGCTTTAGGTAACAGATCAATATTAGCTAATGCGGCTAATAAAAATGCGATTGAATTATTGAATGATAAAATTAAAAAAAGAAAAAAATACCAACCATTTTGTCCAGTAATACTTGAAGAGGATAGAAAAGAACTATTTAAAAATTCTTACAACCATAAACACATGGCAATATGTTTTAAAATGAATGAAGAATTTAAAAATATATTGCCAAGTGCTACTCATATAGATCTTACGGCTCGTCCTCAATTTATTGAAAAAGATGATAATGAATTTATTTATTTAATTTTAAAGCATATAAAAGAAAAAATAGGCTTTGGTGTTGCTATAAATACGTCATTTAACAAACATGGAAATTCGATGGTCTCAAATCCAAACCAAGCATTAGATGATTTTTCTTCTTCCAATATGGATGCATTAATTATAGGTGATTATTTTGTAGAAAGAAATGAATAATAATTTAGGCCAATTATTTTCTATTATATCAAAAAAAAATTCTAATAGAAAAGCATTAATATTTTCAGATAAAGAAAAAATTTCATTTAAAGATTTAAATATATTATCAAATCAAATCGCTGATTTCTTATTAGCAATCTGTAAATTAAAACCTGGAGATATATTACTTCTAATTAACGAAAAAAATATTTATGGTTTTGCAATAATGATAGCATGTCTGAAAATTGGTGTGGGATATTGTAATTTCGACCCCGAGTCTCCTATAGCTA
>MDSV01072495.1_pt1 | contig 10462 bp, 10 predicted proteins | sample 810851 | NCBI WGS metagenome assembly MDSV01 (sample SAMN05326640, study PRJNA326480) | marine metagenome | isolation source: seawater | place: Atlantic Ocean: North East | collected 2012
AAAATAGAGATTAAAAAAATAAATCCACCAATAAATGGAGATGTTAATTACGTTTCTGTTGTTATTGAAGAATAAATTGTTTTTTAGACGGGAAGTTGTACTTTTGTTAATCTAATATCAGGTCTCGTGGCCGAGTGGCTAGGCAGTGGTCTGCAAAACCATCTACATCGGTTCGAATCCGATCGAGACCTCATTTTTTCTAACTTTTCAATATTTGTTAATTCATGAAAAAATTCTCCCCTATTATTATATTGGCCTTTCTAATTAGTTCTTTTGTTTTAGATTATCCCAAAGTTTCTGACTCTATGACAATTACTTTTAATGAGCATATTGCACCAATTTTTTATTCTAATTGCACAGGTTGCCACCACAATGGCGGAGTGGGACCTTTTTCTTTAATAGATTATCAGAATTCTTATATTATGAGAAATGCCATTCAGTCTTCTGTTGTAAGTGGATACATGCCCCCATGGCCGCCAGATACCAATTACTCTAGATTTAGGCATGAGAGAATCCTATCTGACCAAGAAATAAATCTTATAAATGATTGGATTAGTTTTGGTTCTCCTGAAGGTAATCCAAATTTAGCACCTCCTCCACCAAACTATAATACAACAGGTCCTCAATTGGGAACTCCAGATTTAACTATTCAGGCTCCAACCTACACAAGTAATGCTTTTCAAAATGATGATTATGTTTGTTTTACTATTCCAAGCCAGCTAATAGCTGATAAAAAAATAAAAGCTGTTGAAGTAATTCCTGGAAACTCAGCCATTGTGCACCATTGTTTAGTTTATATAGATCCTACGGGAAATTCTAATGTTGGAGTTGAAAATAATTGCATGGGACCTGCGAATGGTATTTTAGTAGGAGAATTTGCCCCAGGTTCTCTTCCAATTTCTTTTCCTGGAGATGACAATATGGCTTTAGGAATGAATTTTCCAGCTAATAGTAATGTAATTTTAGCTATGCATTATCCAGTTGGATCATTAGGTATGATGGATAGTACTCAAGTTCATTTTTATTTCTATCCTGATCAAATTAGTCAATTTAGAGAAGTAGAAATGAATCTTTTAATTCAAAATTTTAATTTTTGTATTGCTCCAAATCAAACAAAAACTATTCATGACTCTTATCAGATTCCCATTTTTAGTACTCCAAAATCTTTATTTGGTGTATTCCCGCATATGCACTTAATTGGAAAGTCTATAGAAACTTACGGAATCAATTTAAATAACGACACGACTCCTTTTGTTAAAGTTCCAAATTGGGATTTTGAGTGGCAAGGAGCATACCATTTTAAGAAAATGCTTAAAGTTGATCCTGGAAGCACTATTAAAGCAACTGCATTTTACGACAATACTTCTGCAAATTTACATAACCCAAATACTCCTCCTCAAACCATTTGTGCAGGTTTTAACACTACTGATGAAATGTTTGTTATCTATTACCTCCTAACAGATTATGTGCTTGGAGATGAAAATTTAAATTTAGATTCATTATCTCAAATTGGATTGACAAATATTACTACAAATTTGTCCTATGAAAATCCTTTAGAAGTTTTTCCAAATCCAATAAAAAATTTATTTACCATCAAATCTAAATGGAAATTTTCTGAAATACAGACTTTAGAATTTTATTCTTTAGATGGTAAATTACTATATCAGAAATCTTTTCATAGTTCAATCAATTCTCATTTTTCAAAATCCTTTGATTCTAAAAAACTATTTCCAAACTTAATAAATCAAGTTTTTTTAATTAGAATTCATAATAAAAACGGAAATGTACAGTATGGTAAGTTTATAAAGAATTAAATCTCATTTTTTTATGCTAAAATATTTTATTTTATTTATTATTAGTCTAAATATTTTTAACAAAGGAATATGTAATTCAAAAAGCGATTCTTTAAAAATAGCTACTTGGAATATCCAAATGCTTCCAAGAGTTTATGCTCCTATTAGCAAGTGGGTAAGAAAAAAACAAAAAGTAAGAACTCCTAAAATTATTCAATATTTAAACTCTTCTAATTTTGACATTATAGTACTTCAAGAAGTTTTTGATAAATCAATATCCAATAAATTTAAAAATGACTTAAAAATCAAATACCCCTATTGCTTAATGCCTCAAAAAGAAGGTTTTACATTTAAACTTTCCTCAGGTGTTATGATACTATCTAAGTATCCATTAGAACTTATTAAACATATAGTTTTTGATGTTTCAAAAAAAAGTGATAAAGGCGCTCAAAAAGGGTGTAGTTTAGTTGAAATTAAAATAAATAATAAAAAGCTGTTATTAGGAGGAACTCATTTAGACTCTAAAAGTCCTGAATCAAGATCTTTACAATATAAATTGATTGCTGAAAATATAATTAATCCTTTCTTGAACGATTCAGTTCCATTATTATTGGCAGGTGACTTTAATACTAATTTTAATACTGCAGAGTACGATTCAATGATGGTAAATTTAAAGCTAAATAATTATGAATTGAACGACGACAGGCCTTATACTTTTGATGAGTTTAATACTTGGAATTCAAAAGGATATAAGTCCTGGATAGATTATATTTTTTATCAGGAAAGTAGAAGAATTGAAATTTTAGATCAATATGTTTTAAGACCAGTAATGAAGTTTAAAAAATCAAAAATGGACTTAGCAGATCATTACCAATTGGTACTTGAAATAGTTATTCGCTAAGTGCTTCTAGTCTATGAAGAAGTGGAGGATGTGAATAATGTAAAAAGGTGTAAAATGGATGTGGATAAAGGTTAGAAAGATTATCTACAGATAACTTTTTTAATGCCAAGGACAATGAGTCTCCACTATAGGTTTCTTTTGCATAGTTATCAGCCTCGAACTCATTTTTTCTACTGTTTATATTCATTAAAACACTTAAAATTGTTCCTATTGGACTATACAAAATAGTGAAAGCTAGTAACCCAAGATGAAATACCTGCTCATTTTCCCCTAATGCTTTAGAAATTTCATTTTGCTTGAGACAGATTTCTAATAAGAAACTCATTAGCCCCAATTGTAAAATTGTAAGTATTAAAGAAGTTACAATATGTTTCTTTTTATAATGACCCACTTCATGAGCTAAAACAGCCACTAATTCCTCTTCAGTATGATTCGCAATTAATGTATCGTATAAAGCAATTGTTTTTCTGGGGCCAAGACCGCTAAAAAAAGCATTGGCCTTTGAAGATCTTTTGGACCCATCAATTACATAAATATTTTTTAATGAATACCCTACTTTTTGACTGTATTGCTCAATCTTTTCTCTTAATGGTCCAGATTCTAGAGGTTTAAGTTTATTAAATATTGGGACTATAATATCTGCATAAAACATATTAATTAAAAGCATTAAAATAGATAGGCTTAACCAAAGCGAAAACCAAAATCCATTTTCAAGAATATTTACTAAAAACAGAGCACCATACAATAATGCACCCCCTAGGATGATAGTAAGTAGATAACTTTTAATTTTATCAAAAATAAAAGTTTTTACAGTCATTTTATTAAATCCGTATTTCTCTTCAATTACAAAAGTATTATAACAACTAAATGGAATACTTATTAAGTCACTTAAAACAAATAAGGAAAGAAAAAACATGCTGGATTGTAAAAATGGAGTTTCATAATAATTGGAAATTAATATATTTAGAAACCCATAGCCTTTAAATACTAGAAATAAAAGCGTGATTAGGGTGCTTAATGTGCTAGAAATTAAGTTGATTTGACCTTTTTCTTTAGCGTATTTTTTTGCTTTAATATAATTATCTTTTTTATAATAATCTTGCATTATTGGAGGAATTTCATCTTTCCAATACTTATTATTTATAAAATTTAGAACAGTAGAAAAAATATAATTAAATACTACTAGACTAATAATTAAGTAAAGCCAATTTTCTGAATTCATTTCAATTAATTAAAACTAACTAGTTTTTTAAAGTCACTAACTCGTGATTCAATCTCTTTTTTGTCTAACTCTATTAATCTTTCAATTCCAAACTTTTCAACTGTAAATGAAGCCATTGCTGAACCTACAATTATAGCTTTTTTCATTGCTTCCCAATTTATGGTCTCACACTGCGAAAGATGTCCTACAAATCCGCCAGCAAAAGTATCACCTGCTCCAGTTGGATCGTAGACTTGTTCTATTGGAAGTGCAGGGGCAAAAAAAGTGTTTTCTTTATCAAATAACAATGCTCCATGTTCTCCTTTTTTTATAATTAAATATTTTGGACCCATTTCAAGAATTATCTGTGCAGCTTTCTTAAGAGAATATTCAGTTGAAAGTAATCTAGCTTCTTCATCATTAATGGTTAGTACATCTACTTTTTTGATTACCTTTTTCAAATCTTCCATTGCAATTTCCATCCAAAAGTTCATAGTATCTAAGACAATTAATTTTGGTCTTTTCTTAATTTGTTGAATTACATTTAACTGAACTGATGGGGTAAGGTTTCCGAGCATTAAAATATCACAATCTTGGTAACTTTCTGGCACAACTGGATCAAAAGATTCAAGGACATTTAGTTGTGTATCTAATGTATCCCGAGTATTCATATCCTGATGATATTTTCCTGACCAGAAAAAAGTTTTTTCTCCTTTTATGATTTGAAGACCTTCAATATTTATACCTCTTTGCTTAAATAAGTCGATAGTTTTTTTTGGAAAATCTTCTCCAACAACAGAAATTAGATGAGGTGATGAGTTGAAATAGGATGCAGATAAACTAATATAAGTACAAGCCCCACCTACAATTTTGGCTGTTTTTCCAAAGGGTGTTTCGATTGCATCAAATGCTACAGTTCCTACACTAACAATTTTCATATTTGTAATATTTTGTGCAAATATAACATTTGAATAGTCTTAAAAACATATTTTACAGACTCGGATTAATAAAAATAAGATCATGTTGCATAAATTCAAACTTTGATGTAATATTGCAATCCAAATTTTGCTTCTTTAGCTCAGTTGGTTAGAGCATCTGACTGTTAATCAGAGGGTCCTTGGTTCGAGCCCAAGAAGAAGCGCAATGATAATCAAGGAGTTAGGTCAAGCAAAAGTCTAGCTCCTTTTTTCATACTCAACATCCACTCAACATCTAGCTGTTTTTTTTACTTAAAAAACTTATTGATTAAATACTTATGATCCACTGATCGCATGGGTCTTAAGAACTAAGGCCCTTTTTTCATGCTCTACAAATACTCAACATGAGCATAAAATTTTGACCTATTTTTTAGCTACAATTGAATTAGATCTGATGTTTTAAACCACAATTTCATTTTTTATATCGTCCACAACTTCATCTAAATATTCTTCTAATTCGCTTTCATCCAAATCACCTTCATAATTAAATATTTCATTTTCTTTGTAGTAATCAATATCTCCTTTTATTTGATCTATTACTTTTTCTAAAATCATTTCATAGCTGACTTCATCTGGTAAAAATTCTGAGTCTAAGTCTACTACTTTATTATCAAAGGAATTTTCAAACTCTATCCAGTTACCCGTTTCATCTTTTTTTGGAATAAATTCCTCATTAACATTTAAACCAGTATTAAATAGTCTGTACACGTTTTGTTTATCTTCATTAAGTTTTACTGAAAATACAAAAAGAGCACGATCTAAAAGATCATATAAATCATCAATCTTATTATTACTACAAATATTCTTTATTAACTTATATTTATTGGTCATAATTTTTAAAATTATTTATTACACTATTTTAAAAGTTAAATTAATAATTTAAAGTAACTATGTAAATGCTGGAACACAATTTAATTGGCCAGATTGGGTAATTATTTATAATGAATAGATTGCTAGTCTTTTTTCTTTTCTTTAGCTTTTTTTATTTGCTTAAGGACTTCTTGATTAGATTTTTCTTGGTTTTCCTTTACTTTATTAGCCAATAGATCAGCTAATCTTTGTATTTCTTTTTCCTTCATAATACCTTAACATACTTAAAATTTGTTTAGACTGTTACTTTTTTGGGTACTATTTATCTTTCTTTTGTTTGACTAAATTAATTAAGTATTGCTGGTATTCTTCTTGCCACTGATCGCACAACGCAGAATATTCTTCTTCAGTATATAGATCTTTATTTTCTTGTAGTGTCTTTCTAAATTCGTGTATGTTCACTAGTCTAAGTCAACTTTTTCTAAAATTAGTATTATATTTTAAAGTCTTTTTTTATTTTTTAATATACTTACTTACAGTTTTTTATGATAAAAAAACACATAAAAAATGTACGTTTAATTTAGTTTTTTTGTTTTGACAATATTACGTTATATGTATTATTGAACTATGAAAAAATTAATTGCAATATTGTTCCTAGTGCCGATGTTAGCATTAGGACAAACAGAAAGAAGAGGATTTACAGAATTAAATATTGGAGTTGCATCAATATATGGTTATGATTTTGGTGAACCATTTCCAGGGCTCAGTTTTTTGGTTGGTCAAACATTCACAGACAAAGGTTTAGTTACTGAATATCAAATAGGCCTTGCAGCACCTTCTATTCTTACGGGTAAGCTTGCTATAGGCGGTGGTAACTTAGATAAAAATATTATGGTTGCATGTAGACCATGGCCATTATTTTTTGGACCACAGGTTAAACTTGGTTGGTTTTCAGCCAGTTTTGAAGTTGGATTTGACGATGAAATTAGTTTTGACGCTGGTTTAATTGCTACTATAGGATTTAGATGGAAATTAAAAAAGAAAAAGAAAAACGTTAACTCTAATTGTTGAATTTAAAAAGGGCCTTTTTTTTCTTACTTTAATGGTTTATATTATATAAAGTGAGTAGCCCATACAAAAAGATTTATAAAACACGGCTTTTTAAATGGATAGTATATAATAAAAAGCTATCTTATTCCAAAAAAGAGTTTATCGAGTTTAATATATGGAAACAACATTTAATGGTTATTTTTTCCATCTGTGTTACAGTTAGTTTCTTAATATTCATTATAAAAAAATTTCTCTTTTGAATAACTATCCACCCATATTTATTGACTAAGTAAACTTTTTATTACTTTAAAGAAATTAAGATTTTACAATTTTTTTTACATAGCATAAAAAACTCTTTTCAAATTTTTATACAAACATTTATGAAAAAATTAATTGGCTCTATTTGGATCGTATTTTCATTAAATACTATTTTATCCCAAAACCATCAAACCATCAAAAATATTATTGAAGAATTTAATTATTCAAAAGATTCTTTTTTTATTGGTGCAAGTTTAAATCACTTTCAACTTGACACTGAAATTGAAAAGATATTTCTAAAAGATTTTAACTATTTAACTCCAGCTAATTCTTTTAAGCAAACGATTATTCACCCGAAACCCGATGTATGGAGATGGAATAGATATAATGATTTTATAGATTTCGCCAATGAAAATGATTTATTTTTGAGAGTCCATGGCCCAATTAGTCCACAAGCTTCAAAATGGGTAAAAGACGATCTAAGAACTAAAGAAGAGCTTTCGATTATACTCGAAGAATACCTCACGGAACTTTGCAAAAAAGTGAATAAAGAAAAATCTGTAAAATGGATGGATGTTGTAAATGAAACTGTCCTTAGAAATGGGAATTGGTTTGCTGAAAAACTAGGAAATAACCAATGGGAAAACCCATGGACCCAAATTGGGATAAACGATGACGGATTCCCAAAATATATTGTCAAATCTTTTGAAATAGCCAATGAAAATGCTCCAAATGTAAAGTTGGTTTACAATCATAATGGAGGAATGGAAAAAGTAATGTGGGAAAAAATAATGGAAACTATTATGTATATAAAGTCTAAAGGACTTAGAGTTGATGCTATTGGCTGGCAAGCACATCTTAGAACAAGTAGTCTTTCCAATAAAGATCTTGAATACTTAGATTATTTAATGGAATGGGCTCATAAAAATAATTTAGAATTTCATATTACAGAACTTAATCTTTGGATTAAAGAAGAAAATCCCAATCTAGATTCTGTTCAAAATATTCAAGCAGAACTTTATGAAAAAATCATAAATAAAATGATAGCTAAAAAGAATAATGGGGTAGTAGCCTTAAATTTCTGGGGAATTAAAGATAGAAAGGGCGGACATAAATTGAATAGAAATATTTTAAGTATTTATGATCAAAGTTTAACCCCTAATCCTGCTTTCAATACAATTAAAGGAACTTTAAAAAGTAATTAAAATTGTGTCAATTTAAGCTTATACAATAATAGTTGAGCTATTAATTTATTTTTATATTAGTGTATTAAGTACACTTACATATACTAAAAATTGAATTTAGAAATCTTAAATAAAGACTACAGTGATTTAACTCCAAATCAGCGAATAACTAGATTATATAAAGATTTTAAGCAAAAGGAAATTATGTTGACTTCTTCTTTCGCAGCTTCTTCGGCTATGTTATTAAAATTATTTTCCGAGGTAAACAGCGAACAATTAATCTATTTTATTGACACAAGATATCATTTTAAAGAAACTTTGATATACAAGGAATATTTAACAAAGCTATATGGCCTAAATGTGAAGGATGTCAAAGCTGAAGAATCTAAGTTCAATCAAACTAAAATTAATCAAACCTGGTTGAAAGATCCAAACAAATGTTGTAACATTAATAAAGTAGAACCTTTCAAAAACCTTAAATCACACTATAAAATATGGGTATCAGGATTAATGAGATGGCAAAGTGATAACAGATCAACTTTGAACTTTTTTGAAGAAAGAAGTGGAATTGTAAAATTTTATCCTTTATTAGATGTAACTGAAAAAGAAAGAAGTTTATTTATAAAAGAAAATCACCTTCCTTTCCATCCTTTAATTTCTAAGGGATACTTTTCGATAGGTTGTGAACAATGTACTCAACCGGGTAAAGGGAGAGAGGGTCGTTGGAACAATAGTCCTAAGACAGAATGTGGATTACACTTATAAAGCTTAGCAATATATTTTATAATATATATCTTTTAAATAAAAAACATTAAGATATCACAAGTAGCTTTGAAAGAAACCAATCATGGATACTTTTTCATTTCTATCGGTTTTGGAAAATTAATTATTGAAAATAAAAAAATATTTGCTATATCAATAATATCTCCAATTGGAATGGCCATGGAAGATAAATTGGTTTCACAACGTTTTTATTTTAGAAATAGTACCTATTCAATACATAGTATTACTTAGTTTTTGTTTACTTAAAAAAGTGTTTTTTAGACATAAATTTTTTATTTCTCCTCTATTGTTTAACATTTTATTAAAATAAATAAACAAAAATTTGGAAATCTGTTTTGTTTGCCCTTATATTTGTTAAACAAACGTTAAATTTTAATCTAATATGGAAACTTTAAACAATATGTTACTCGCAGTACCTAAGTTGGCTACTGACGATTATGTTGGTTTTACATTTTTTGTAGGATGTATGGCCATGATGGCGGCTTCGGCCTTCTTTTTCTTATCAATGAGTTCTTTTGACAGCAAATGGAAAACTTCTATTTTGGTATCAGGACTTATTACTTTTATAGCAGCAGTTCACTACTACTACATGCGTGATTATTGGGCTACTAATGCTGAATCACCAACATTTTTTAGATATGTTGATTGGATTCTAACAGTTCCTTTAATGTGTGTAGAATTTTATTTAATTCTAAAAGCAGCTGGTGCTACTAAAAGATTAATGTGGACCCTTATTGGTGCTTCTACAGTAATGTTAGTAACTGGTTATGCTGGAGAAGGTATTAATCAAGCAAATGCCCAATTATGGGGAGCTGTTTCAGGAGCTGCATATTTTTATATAGTATATCTTATTTGGTTTGGAGAAGCAAAAGCATTGGCTACTTCAGCTGGAGGAGAAGTACTTAAAGCACACAATATATTATGTAAATTTGTACTTATTGGTTGGGCTATTTATCCAATAGGATATATGGCTGGAACTCCAGGATGGTACGAAGGTATATTTGGTGGTTTAGATATGGATGTTATCTACAATGTAGGTGATGCTATCAACAAGATTGGTTTTGGATTAGTAGTATACAATCTAGCAGTTGAATCATCTAAAAAGTAATTAATAAATTACAAAAATTTTTTAAGGAGGGCTTGCCCTCCTTTTTTTGTGCTATTTTTTAAATAGTTGGTGTTTTGAAAGCTCATCAATCCATTTAGGAAGTTCTTTAGGATTATATATTAAATCCATTTTTGGGATAACCTTGCTTGGTAATACCAAACCATTTTTACTGGTAAAGGCAAATTTAACTACTGAAGCCATGTGAGTTTTTCCATTTCTTTCAGCTTTTTGAAAAAAGTAAAACCATTTTTCATCATAACCAATAAATTTTGATTTCAGTTGAAATTTTCTAAATAGCTTAAGTCTATATCTGTATTCGTTATAAGTCCCAACAATGGTCAAAGACCAATTATTTTTCTTTAAAAATGTACCCATTTTAATTCTTCCGCCATAAGCA
>MDSV01013957.1_pt1 | contig 10461 bp, 14 predicted proteins | sample 810851 | NCBI WGS metagenome assembly MDSV01 (sample SAMN05326640, study PRJNA326480) | marine metagenome | isolation source: seawater | place: Atlantic Ocean: North East | collected 2012
CCACAACCATTTGGGCCTACGACTCCAACCATATTTGTTGGAAATGAAATTTTCGTTGCATCAACGAAACTTTTAAAACCTGAAAGTTTTATATGTTTAAGCTGCATCTTAAGAGTATATTATCTTATAAGTATTATAACTCTTGAGATATTTTTAACCATTCATTTGATTCAATTTTATATGAGTTATATGAACTATCTTCATTCAAAACAAATAAATTTTTTAAATAATAACTGCTGTTATCTAAACAAATAACATCTATGCTAAATTCTAATGTTTCTCTATTAAGATGTGCTGATGCCAAATCAAACCCAGGTATTATACTATCGGAATTTTTTAAACTAAGATTTTCGATTGTCATGAAATTTTTACTTGCTATTGGTATATCAGGACCATTCATTATGAAAATTTTAACCTCACCACTTTTTACAAAGCATGGTGTTATTGAATTGAAATCTATTACAAATTCAGAATTTTTGAATTTAGGAAATTTTGCATCTCTTAAGAGAGTATACAGTTCATAGAAAACAAGCTTTTCTTCATTTGAACTAAAAAACTTCTCTGAATAAGCTATCAAGCTCTCTGCAGAGTTAAGTTTCTCCAAATCAATAGATTTAGATATATATCTTATTAACCAGTCTTTGAGTTGTTGTTCATTTAAATCATCTTCAATTTTTTTCAAGAACTCATTTGATATCTTTGAGTCTAAATATATCTCATCAAAAATCTTATTATTTATTAATTGATTCTGTAAGCTTCCAATTATAGAGAATTTACTTAAATATATTATGACGCAAATGGTTAGAACAATAACTGAACTTCCAAAGACTATACCTTTATTCCTTGTTTTAGTTGCAAGAACATATGCTATTACAGGAAGCGCAGCAAAAAGTGTAATAAAGTAAAAGATTAACATCTTTATTTTCTTCGCATCATAAAAGCTAGTAATGCTATCAATAAAAATATAAATGGTGAAAACCATAAAATATATGTTCTTGTTGAAATTTCTGGTTGGTATAAAGACTCAGCTCCAAATCTTAAACTTACATAATCTTTAATCTCCTGATCAGATTTACCTTCATTGATCATATCTATAATTTTGAACTTCAAATCCTCTGATATCGGAGCATTTGAGCTTGCTAAAGAGCCAGAAGTACATTTGGGACATCTTATATCTTTTATAAGACTATTGAATCGTAACTCATCAATATCACTATTAAAATTATATAAATTATCAGCTGTGCTGTTCAGAGTGAACAAGCATAAAAATAAACGTATATAAAACATTTAAAACATGCCTCTTTCGCTAATAATAGGTTGGAATACATCTCTCCATATTCGCTTATTTACTTCACCTTGATAATGAGCAACAACTCTACCATCCTCTATCAAAAATGTTTCGGGTGCACCAGTGACACCAAGATCCAGCGCAAGTGTTCCCTTTAAATCATGTATGATTAATTCATAAGGATTTCCATATTTTTCCAGCCAATTAAGGGCATCAATTTTCTCATCCTTATAATTTAGACCAACAATATTTATGCCCTTCTTATGTAATTCCATTAAGTATGGATGCTCTACAAGACATGTTATGCACCAACTTGCCCAAACATTCAATATATAGCTTCCTTCAAGTGATGCTTTATTAATCAAGTCATCCTGTGTAAGATTCTGAATTTCAAACTCAGGTACTTTGAAATTACTATAATCAACTCCAGGATATGAGTCTTCTTCAGTGAGAATCATATAAAAAAATAGGATAAAACTTATTGGAACTAAAATGATAAATAGTCTAAAAATAAATTTTGGCATTTATGTCCTTATCTTAGAAAAAACCAATAGCAATCCAGCTAAAGCCATTAAACAAGCTGAGAACCAAATATAACGTATCAGATAATTAATTTGAATATTTACTACCCAGCTTCCATCATCAAGCTGATCACCTATTGTCATATAAATATCTTTTAAAGGAGTGATTTGTATTGCTGTTTCAGTTGTAATTTGACCTCTTGCAAAGTACTTTCTTTTTTCTGGACTCAAATCAAATATTTGACCATTAGAATTTTTAACTAAGAAAGAAGCCTTTATAGAGTCATGGTTTGAATTTTTTATTACTTTTATATCTTTAAAAAAGATATTTAAGTCTCTATATTGTTCATTTTCATTAACTTTTATATTCAAAGCCCTTTCAGTACTAAGCATGCTATTAAATGAAATTGAAATTAATAAAAGGCCAAGACCCAAATGAGCAAGAACACTAAACGGATTGACGTATTTTTTGAAAAAGAAATAATTTATGATTTCAATAATATACCTAACAACAATTAATAATCCTGAAAGAATTGATATCAAAATTATCCAATTTTTTGATTCAAAAGTGATTTCAATTAATAGTGTTGCAATGATTGAGATTATTAAAGATACCAAAATTGGTGATGTAATTATTTTCAAATCTTGATTTCTTGACCATTTTGAATCTACTGAAAAAAATAAAAATGCTATTGCAATTATAGTGATTGGAATGAATATTGCGTTATAAAATGGTGCTCCGACACTAATTTTTTGATTAAACATGTATTCATATATTAATGGATAAATAACTCCTAACATTATTGAAAATATCAAAGTACCAAAAATTATATTATTGATTGATATATATGATTCTTTGGAATATTTTTTTATTGGCCCAATTGCTTTGATCTGAGACATCCTAAAGATAAACAGTGATGTTGAAGAAATTATTATCAATCCAATAAATCCTAAAAGATATAGCCCTCTGTCTGGATCATTTGCAAAGGAGTGTACACTGTCAATAATTCCTGACCTAACAATAAAGGCACCGAATAAACTCAAAGAAAAAACTAATATAGCTAATAGAATTGTCCATATTCTCAAATGAGAGGATTTAATCGAAACATTCAATGAATGAATAAATGCTGTTGCTGCAAGCCATGGCATAAGTGCAATATTTTCTACTGGGTCCCAAAACCAATATCCACCCCATCCTAATTCATAGTATGCCCACCAGCTCCCCAAAGTTATTCCTACAGTCAGAAATATCCATGCAACAACAGACCATTTTTTTATTAAGGCTTCCCATTTAATTGATGGATCTCCTTTTATTAGGAATGAAAGTGCACATGCAAAAGGAATTACAAAACCTACATACCCAAGATATAGTGTTGGAGGATGAATGGCTAAGGCAGGATCTTGTAAAACTGGGTTAATATCAGCGCCGTTAAGGGGCGCAATAGGTAAAATTGTTTGGAATGGATTTGAAGTAATGAGCAAGAAAAGTAAAAATCCTACAAGAACTATTGAAATTATGCCTACAGTTTTGGATTTTAGGATCTGATCATTATTAATTTTTATATTAAAGACAAATCCCCAAAGTGATAGGAAAACGATCCATAAAAACATTGAGCCCTCATGAGCACTCCATATTGATGATATTTTATAAAATGTTGGTAAGTTAGAATTTGAATGGCTTGCAATGTACTGAACACTAAAATTATCAGTTACTGCTAACCAAACATAAATTAAAAAAGAAGCAGTCAGAAACAAAAAACCATGAGAATATGTCTTGCTCACTAAGGTTGAAATGTCTTTTGTATTATTAAAGAATGAAAAAGAACCAGTTAAAAAAAATAATGCAGTAGCTAGAATAGATAAAAAATGAGAAATTTCTACAATCATTTTTGTATTGCTATATTTGGTGGCATATAATTTTCATCATGCTTTGCTAAAACCTCTTCAGCATATATCATTTGGTTTTTTTGATATCCTAGCACTACAACACCACTCTCCTCTTTAAATAGATCTGGAACAATTCCATCATATGTAACTTTAATACTATTTTCGTAATCGGTTATGACGAAAGAAATTTTAGATAAGTTTCTTTCAACTGAATCTTTTTGAACCATACCACCAACTTTAATTCTCTTATCTGTTGGTATATTTTCTTGCTTTAATTCGGTTGGAGTAAAAAAATAATCTAAATTAGTGTTCAGAGAATATAAAATTAATGAAACACCAGTTATAGAAAATACGAACACAAATATAATATTAAGAGCTCTTTTTTTTCTAATTGGATTCATTTAATTTCTTCTTTATTTGTTTAATTTTATATCTATAAGCAAAGAAAAATATTAAAAAGCTCAAGATTACAATAACAAGGACACTCCAAACAAAAATGCCATGACCATTCATATATATGGCCTCGTTTAAAGAATTAAATGCAAAATCAAACATAATCCTTAATCCATGATTTTGTCTGTTCTCTTAACAAAATTTGATTTTTTGAGGAAAGTAAAACCAAACATAGAATTAAACCAAAAAAACCTATTGTTGATCCGATTAACGGATAAAGCATTTGGGGGTCAATAGATGGTTTATCCGTAAGTGTGATCGATGCGGATTGATGTAATGTACTCCACCAATCAACTGATTTTTTTATAATTGGAATATTAACTGCGCCAACAATTACTAACCAGGATAGAAGCCTGTCTGCTTTTTCATAATTACTGAATGAACTGTGCAATGATATTAAGCCAAGATACATTATAAATAGAATTAATGTAGAAGTTATTCTTGCATCCCATTGCCACCATGTTCCCCATGTCGGAATACCCCAAATCGAACCAGAAATAAGTGCAATAAATGTAGTCATTGCACCAATTGGTGCTATTGATATTATAAGATAGGCTGCTAGTTTTACTCTCCAAATAAGATAAGTGACACTAGCAATAGCCATTGCTACATATAAAGACTGAGATAAAAATGATGCTGGAACATGTAAGTAAATTATTCTAAATGAATTTCCTTGCACAAAATCTGCTGGCGTAAAAAGCAATCCCCAAATTACTGAAAAAATGTATATCACTAATGATGTATAAAAAATTGAGTTATAAAATCTTTCAACTTGAAACAAATAAGTTTTTGGCGATGCAAATTGATGTATAAATTTTTTAATCACTATAGTGTGTGCTGAAATATTATTCTAAATGCGCTTTAATTATGTAGGTAACTACTTGCGGCACTATAACCATTATAATGGATAAGCATCCTAATAATAAGTAGATGAACCCCATATAGTTAATCTCCACTTGAATAGCGGTAATGCTTTTACCTAAAACTATTAAAACAGGTAATGCCATAGGCATTGTGATCAAAGCACCTAGAACAGAACCCTTATTCAAACTTAGGGCATTACCCAAAACAAACAAATGTAAAAATATATATGAGCTAATCATTGATAAGGGTAATATTAAAAAGCTTAAGGTCATATTTTCACTCGTGCCTAATGAGAAGACAAAGCTTAATATTGAAATAGGTATTCCAATTAATAGCCAATAAGTAAATGTTTTTGTAACAATGAATACAGAAAAAGAGTTACTTTTAATAATTGTTTGTTCAAGAGATCCATCATTAAAATCTTCAATAAAGAAATCTTCAGTTGCAAGCATCATTGAGAGCAATATTGCTATCCACAGTACTGAGAAAAAGCCAATTACCATATTGTCTTGAAGATATTCCACAGTTAGTGGATACGCAATCATGATCAACCAAAACACTAATATAGGTCCAAGCCAACTTCTTGTTTTTTTTCTTAACTTTAAAAACTCAAGTTTAAATATATCCATACGCTGTTACTCTAATATAATTTTTTTTGACTCGATATCGCACGAAATATGTGATGTGTAGACAAGACTTTTATTGATTGCTAGTTCATTGTTAAGAAATTGAGTAAGAATTGATTGTGATTCACTATCTAGCCCGACAAAGGGTTCGTCTAAAATTAGTAATTCTGAATTGTTAAGGAAAACTCTTAGCAATGCTAGTTTTTTTTGTTGGCCAAATGATAAATTTGCAACAACAACATTTAAATATTTTTTTAAATTTAACAAATTGATATATTTCTGTAATTTTGGATCGTTATGTAATTCCATTAAAAGAATATTATCTTGAAGTGATAAATAGCTCTTTACTGCGTTCTTGTGACCAAGGAAGCAGACTTCTTTTTGCAAATTTTTCTCAATGCCTCCTTTCGTTTGATTGGTTATTCCTAATAAAATTCTTAACAGTGTTGATTTACCAGATCCATTTTCACCACAAATATGAATAGCCTCTCCTTCTTCTAAATCAAAGGAAAGATTATGAAATAATTTATTATCATTAATCTTATAACTAATGTTTTTAGCGCTAATTAAAAATTTATTTTCCATTAAAAAATATTTATATTATTTGTTCTTATTATAAGTGGAGGCAAAGGTTTTTGTGGATCAATTCTTGAATAAAATCTTTTAGCAATTTCTTTAAATGGCGATTTGTTGATAACACCTATGCCACCAACAGAAAAATAAAGCCTTTTACTGAAATAAATGCCTTGCTCTAAGTTAGGTATACTTTTGATTGAAACTGAAAGCTTTTTAAGGCTTTTTATAAAATCACTATTTTTTTTGGTAAATTTAAACCATCCCCATGAAGAAATGTCTATCATTGATATTTTTGAAAGAGCTTTTTTTGCTTTTAGATTTGGTATTGATGATGGAGGTAATAATACAATTAGCCTTCCTTTCGCATTTGCAACTAATTCATCAATAACAACTTCGTCTTTCTTAGCACTAGAGAAATTGCTAAACAAATATTCTTCAGTCTTGGTTGAAGGAGGAACTTTTAATTTTTGTAATCTTTTGGCTGAGCCAAGAATTATGTAAGTTACTAATCCTTGGCTCAAAATTTACTATATCTTCGATAAAGCTTGTTCAAAATCTGCAATTATGTCGTCGGTGTGCTCAAGACCTATCGAAAGCCTAACAAAACCAGGCGTAATACCAGCTGATAAAAGTTCTTCCTCTGATAGTTGACTATGTGTTGTGCTTCCAGGATGAATTGCTAAACTTCTTGAATCGCCAATATTAGCAACGTGATATACCATTTCAAGTGCATTAATAAATTTTTCTCCTGATTCTCTTCCACCTTTCACTTCAAATCCCATTAAGCCTCCATTTCCTCTTGATAGATACTTTTCAGCTCTGTCTTTTGCATAGCCATCCATAACTGAAGGATAAATAACCCTCTCAACAGAATCATGTTCAGTAAGATATTTTGCAATTACTTCTGCATTCTCTGAATGAGCCTTCATTCTTAGAGCAAGAGTTTCTAGACCTTGGATAAACATAAAGGCGTTAAATGGACTCATTGCCGCTCCCATATCTCTTAAAATTGTTGTTCTTGCTTTAAGGATATATGCAATAGGACCAAGAGGTTTTACTGCCTCAGTCCACACTGCTCCCCCATAAGAAGGGTCTGGAGTATTCAACGCAGGTTGTCTTTCTGGAAAAGCTTCCCAATCAAAATTACCACTATCAACAATAATTCCACCAATAGACGTTCCATGACCACCAATAAATTTAGTAGTCGAATGTATCAAAACTGCTGCTCCGTGATCAAATGGTTTACATATAACTGGTGCTGCAGTGTTATCAACAATTAATGGTATTCCAAGAGGTCTTCCAATTTCAGCAACCTCAGATATAGGGAAAACTTCAAAACTTGGATTTGGTAAAACTTCTCCGTAATATGCTCTTGTATTTTCATCAGTAGCTTCAGCAAAATTATTTGGATCAGATGGATCAACAAACCTTACCTCAATTCCCATATCAGACATAGGATTCTTAAACTGATTATATGTACCACCATATAAATGAGAAGAAGCTACAATGTTGTCGCCTTTTTTAGCAATGTTTTGGATAGCATATGCTGAAGCAGCTTGACCTGATGCAACTGCTAACGCTCCAACGCCACCTTCCAAGGCTGCTATCCTATCCTCTAAAACAGCACAAGTTGGATTCATTATTCTTGAATAAATATTTCCAAGCTCTGAAAGAGCAAATAAGTTTGCTGCATGATCACAATCATCAAATTGAAAGCTTGATGTTTGATGTATAGGCACCGCAACTGAATTAGTACTATCATCTTTTCTCCATCCAGCATGAAGACCAATTGTCTCTGGATTTGTGTACGTTTTACTCATTTATGAACTCCCTTTTTAAAATTAAAACTTTACTTTAGTATAGTAAATTATGTTTAATAACAACACCCTAATTACCATATAATGGTATATTAATATTTATTATTAATTGGAGAGTTTTTCATGGCTAAAAAATACACAAATTTTAGAGTTGGTGGTGCCCCTCAGCGCACTAATGATGATTATACAGTTTGGACTAATGATCTGCTTCAAAGAGTTATAGCTAGTAAAACTGTTATAGAGCCTGGAAAATCAACTGTTGGTCATAAACTAATTGATTCAGATGTGGTGTACGTTATTACCAATGGCCGCGGCACCATGGAAGTTGTTGAATATATGAACTCAGATGAAGGCCATGGTTCAAATCCCTCTTTTGGTATTGAGCATAAAGATTCATACGAGCTTTGTGCAGGAGATATAGTACTTGTTGAATCAGGGGATTATTGCAAGGTGTTAAATGATTCTGAACATGATCAACTCACATACTTAAGAATTTTTGATAGAGGCGGTTGGAGAAAATAATTAAATGATTAGCGTAGACTAATCTCAGCCACAACCGGAAGATGGTCTGATACTCCTTTGCGAGTTATAGCATTAAATTTTATAGGTTTTCCAGTATCACTATATGAATTTTCAAATGTTCTATGAACATTTATTGAATCTTCTTTATATTTAATATTATTTTCTTTGGATATAAAAATAGTATCTAAAAAATCCCAGGATTTACCATAGTTGTAATAAAAAGATCCTTTACACTCAACACAACCCTCAATATGTGCAACTTGCCAATTATCTGTTTGAGATTCATATATATTATATTTTATATCTTCCTTTGAATTTACATTGAAATCACCTATTGCAATTGCAGGTAAAGATTGATTTTCTTTTAGCTGATTGAGTGTTTTCAAAGAATCTATTCGCATAGAAACATCATGAAATCCTGAAGGAAAATGAACATTATATAATCTAATATTCTTGTCATATATTTGTATTTTTGCCTCAAGAATAGGTCTAGTATCTTTATCTGAAAATTTCCCAGAGAACTTTATATAGTGAAGACTAGATTCTACAATTTTATACTTTGAAACAATTGCATTATCAATCCCTCTATAGTCATCACTTTCTAGCAATACATAATCTGTATATCCATATGGTTTGAGCAAATTAAACAGTTCACTAAGGATGTTAATATTTTCAATCTCTTGAAGACCTAATATGTCTGGACCAACTTTATTATAAGAAGTTATATTTTTGACTAAACTTTTGAGTTTTATGTTTTTAGTTTCCTCGTCCCAATCCAGAAATAAGCATTCGTTCTTCCATGATTTTACTGGTATACGTTCACAAGATCTTTTGTGTTTATTATTTTGTTTTTTCTCTATGGGCAAGTAGGCTTTGTCATCCTTTTTAGGATCATCAGATGTATCAAAAAGATTTTGTGCGTTAAGTGTCATTACACTGAATTCATAATTTGATGCTAGAGAAAAATTAATTAAAAATACTAATGTAAGTAAAAGGGACTTATTCATTATTTGATTTTATATATAGCTTTACATCAAAAGGAAGTTTTGAAATTTTACCTTGATCATCACAGACTTTTGTAAGATGTTCAATTTTATCTTTTGGAAATTCGACCACCTTTCTTAAACTAAGATCAATATGACCAAGAACTGTTTCAAATATTGCAGCTAAATCATCTTCTCTATTTTGGAGAATACCTACAAAATGCATAAGCTTCTTATTAGATTTATAAAGTTGGAACGAGGGATAAATCATTTCACCTTCTTTAAATTCTTTTAAATAACGAATGTTATCCTCGAGAGTAAATGTGGAAAAGCCTGTTTTCATGTAAGCATCATCAAACCCTAATTCGTTAATATAGAAAGAGGTATAAGTACTGTCAAAAACTTTATAGTAATAATTTACATTCATATGACCATTATGGTCACACATATCTGAAGTTACCTGGATTGAGTCAGGATTATAAGGTAAAGGGTGCATTTGCATAGTATAAGCAAAAAAAAAGCTCAGTAAACTGAGCTTTTTTATTTAATAGTTTTATAAATTAAAAGCTTGAACCAAAGGCAATACCGTATGTTCTTGGATCTGTATAACTACCAAACTGAGCTCCACCTTGAAGCGCAGATGCAGGTGACCATAAACCAATAAATTGATCATCAGCTAAGTTTTTAACATAAGCTTTTACAAACCAATCTCCATCATTTGGAGTATAACGGAAGCTTAAATCCCAATGCTTAGTTTCTGGCATAGTTGATCTAGCACTGTTGGTAATCTCACCAAATCTTTCACCAGTAACTTTATATAGTAATCTTGCATTCAAATAACCATTACTTAAAACAAATTCATTATTAAAACCTATGCTATAAGATTGATCTGGCATCGCAGGAAGAGTCTTTCCTTTAATATCA
>MDSV01140343.1_pt1 | contig 10461 bp, 4 predicted proteins | sample 810851 | NCBI WGS metagenome assembly MDSV01 (sample SAMN05326640, study PRJNA326480) | marine metagenome | isolation source: seawater | place: Atlantic Ocean: North East | collected 2012
AGAGAATTGTGCTTTAGTTAGTTTTAATTTAAATTTTTTTGTAAAATTTTTAGAACTTTTTTCAAAATCTTTTACTTTAATATGGAATGAAGAATTCTCCACCCACATATTCCATGTTGCATCTACCGGAACCCAGTTTCCATCAATTTCAACCTCAGACCATTGATGACCGCCAAATGAATAATCTTCAATTCCATAAACATACCCTATTACACTTCTTGCTGGTATACCTATACTTTTTGCTAAAGCATTAAATAACTCTGATATTTCTGTGCAGTCCCCACCCCCCCTTTTAAGTATTTCGTAAGGGTCACTTATTTCTTCCATTTCAGCAAATTGAGAAATATTTTCATTAATCCATGTCATTAATTGCTCAATTTCATCATATTTGTCAGCAGGATTATTTATAGCCTCCGTAGCAATAGAATTTAATTCCGGGTGATCTATTTTATAATTGAAAGCTTCATTGTAATGTTTTTCTAACACTAATTCTTTATCAAAATTGTAATTATAACCTATATTTAAAAATATCTTTTTATTTTTTTTGGTAATTTCTTGATTAACATAGTTTTCATCAATAACATCATTGTATTCTCCAGTTATTTCAAAATTTAAATAATCTAAATAAGCATTTTCATTTTGGCTGATCTCAAAAATTTCATCAAAAAAATTATTATTGTAAGTATTTTCTTCTAGATGAATGGAATTTAAAATATACAAGTCAGCAATATGCGATAAGTCTGTCGCTTCATTCTTTGGCTCTAATCGTAAATTGATAATAAATCCATCACCTAAATTAATGTTAAAACTTATGATCTTTTCTGCATTCCCATAGAATATATTTGCGCTTTCTTCTCCATCAATTATCATGGTGTATTCAATTTTATAATATTTTTGAGACACCCCATCAATGGTCACGTTATTAATTTCTAGAATTGTATTCTTTTCAGAATTAAGCTCGTTATTATCAAGAGATTTTGTATAGTAAATATCCCCTACTTTGAGTTCATCTTTAATTGCTAAGGCCTCAAATGTAACTATATCGTTTAACTTATATTTAATATTTGTATTTTCTAATTTAATGATTTTATCATTATCTAGTTCTAAATATTGTAATTTATTATCTTTTAATGTGGTGACCGAAGTAATATTCATCCCGTCTGCTGTTGTGTATGAGGACGAGTTTAAGAAGTTGTAAGGTGGTTCAGCTTGATAAATTTCTGAAGCATTTACTTCAAAAAGAGAATCTAATCCATAATTTCTAAAATTTATAAACCAATGAATTTTAATTACAAAAAATTTCTCATTTTTTTCATTCTCTATTCTCTCAATTTTTATTTTTGCGTATCCAATTTTAATATCATTTTCATCTTGATCTTTGACATATGCACCAAACCAATCGGTTTGATTATATGCATACAAATTATTTAATAAAAAATTTAATTCCTCATCACTTACTTTTTTTATTTCTTGAGCTAATAAGGATTTACTAAATATTAATACAAAAAAAATAATCTTAATAAAAGTCATGATTTTAAGTCATATTTAATATCTATATTATTTTAAATACAAGAATAGTAATTTTAAAATAAGTAAAAAAAATGTATAATTATTAATTATGTTATTAAAAAATAAATTTTTAATTATTTCATTATTTTCATTTTTTTTATTCACTTGCACTGAAACACCTACTGAAACTAAAATTGTTGGTGAAAAGATACAAGAGATAAAAATAAAAAAAATAACTTTTGAAGATAAGGCTAAATTTAAAAGTTTTGAGATATTTGTTAATAAAGGACATATAAAAAAACCTTTAAAATTTAATAAATCAAATAAAAAAATGATTAAAAATTTTAATACAAATAACGATTTTGTAGAAGGTGATGAAAAATATAAAAGAAATGTTTTATCATTAGATAATAAAATGATTTTAGAAGCACCTATATATGAAATACAAACAGAATTTGTAGAAAAAACTATAGAAACTAAAAAATTGAGTCAATATCAACATAACCCAATTGGTGCTCTAAGTTCTTCTATCATAATGCTTGGCTCAATAGAAGCTTGGTGTTTACTTGAGTGGGCATCAAATATTCTACCAGGTAAACAGAAAAATATTTTTTTAAAAGATTGTAAAGAGTTTTATTTAGGTAATAAAAAAAATACATCTGAAATTGATCAAAGAGAAAAATCTGTAAAAGATACAGGGCAAGTAGAATTGATAGAGAAAAAATTAGATAAAAGTAATATTACAATATCTGCCTATAATAAAACTTTAGCAGTTTATAAAAACTTAAATTTTAATAATGTTATATATATATCAGATTTTATTGATGAAATGCCAGGAGCGCACTACCTACAAACACCAAGAGATATTAGGGTCAAAATACAATTAGATGCTCAATATAAAGGAAAAAAATTAAACAAAACATCATATTTTATTATACCTAAAGAGGTAATTAAGTATGAGTTAAATATGAAATTATTATATCCAAATAATTGAAAATATATCAATAATTTCTTGTGTTTTGCATAAAAATATATCAAGTTAATTTACATATATTTTATGAAAAAAATTTTTCTTATATTTTCTATTAATTTTTTATTTTTTATACCATTAAATAATACTTTTGCAGAAACGTTGTCTGTATCCGGTTTATATATAGGTGAAAAGCATAACACAGCAATTAGTGCTAAAAAGTATATTGATAAATATAAAGAAACTGGTTTAGTAACTACTACTAAAAACATAATAGGCTCAAAAAAATTAATTAGTTTTTCTGTTATGCAAAATAATTACGGATTACATATTCGTATTTTTTACAAAAATGCCCTATTTGCAGCTATGAAACTAAATAGTGATGGCACATTCAAAGGCACCTTCAATAAGAATACTTTAGATGGTTATTTTGAAAACGATATTTTATATGCGAAACTATATTGGAAAGGTCAAGATGATCCAGTTCATTTAGTTGGAATTTTATCTGAACACGATAAAAATCAAAGGAAACAAATTTCTGATCTTATAGGGGAAGGTGTTGATGGTAAGTCTTTGCAAAAAAGAATTGATGAGTTAGAATTAGAGCTTGAGAGTACACAGAATCAATGTCTTGCAGATCTTATATCTTTAGAAGAAGAAAAAGATAAGGAAATAAAAATATGTAAAGATAAACTATCAGTGCAACCAAAAATCAATATAAATAATCTTGATTTAGCTGATAGTATTAAAAAGGAAGCCACTTTGTGGTCAGGTCCGGCGAAAGAAGGTACATTTAAAATTGGCACATTGCCAGCCGATGCAAGAATTTCAGTTTTACGTTCTGTTAAAAGAGATAATAATTGGACATTAATTGCTACAGACAGAGGACGTCTTGGTTATGTAGAAACTTTATATATTAGATATAATCAAACACCTGTTGTTGATGAAGGAACAGTTACAGAACTACCTTCAGATTCATTAATAGAAATTACTGTTCCTGCTAATGTAAAAGAAAATGGTATTGTTGAAGTAGATTCTGCAGGACCTCAAACAATAAGAGGAATCTTTGATAAGGATAAAATAAAGAATGTTAAATCAATAACAATTAATCAAAAAGAATCAAAATTTATGTCTAATAAATTTATTGCTACAATATCTATTTTATCAGGTGTTAATAAAATTAATATAAAAATATTAAATACTGATGGTGAGCAATTTGAATTTAATTTTTCAATAAAAGCTCCAGGTTAATTATCAGAATAAGGTATTTGCACTTTCCCTAGATTTATTATTGTAAATTCATCCCCGTCTCTTTTTGCAAAAGCAACTGAGTGAGTGAAAATTTCATCTGCATCACCATTAATAATTTCAAATATGCCTTTAAAGATTTCTTTTGCCCACTGATTATCATTCGCAATAAGAGCTGGTATATTGGTTCTTAAGGTTCGTCCTGCGTAAATAATATATTCATTTTTATAGGGAATAGCCCAAAAATTACATTTTCTAAATGATTTATTATCCCTTATTAAAGTGCGATTATTATTGATATTATCAGGTAAAGGGCCTTCTTTAAGACCTATTGCTTCCCAACGAGACTGAAATTTATCTATTAAAGTAACATCTTTTAGTGAATCTTTATATTGATTGATCATATCCAATTTATCTTGTTTTTCTTGCTGTTCTGGTGTTAATATTTTTTTCTCTTCTTCTATTGTTTTTTCTTCTACTATTCTTTCTTGCACTTGTTTTTCAATATTTTGTTTTAGTCGTAAATTTTCCTCAACTAATTGCTCTCTTTCCATTTCCTCTTTTCGTTGTTGAATCTCAAGTTCTGCATTTTTCTCTGATTTTTTTCGTTTATTAGTTTGATTAAAGAAAATAAATATTCCCCCTCCTCCAATTATAACTAATAATAAAAAGCCACCTACAATATATGTCCAATTAGTAGCATTAATGTTTTCATTTATTTCATTAATTTTAGTATCAAGTTTTTTGACTGTTTCATCAATTAAATTAATTTGATCTTCTATTAATTCTGCTGATTCACTTATATCGATTTTTTTTAATTCCTTTTTAGCCTTATTATATATTTGTTTTTTAAAATATATATTTTCATTTTGATTAATATTAATTGATTCATCATAATAATCATTTACATAGGTATTTATAATTTTTTCAATTTTTATTATACTAGTTTTTAATTCATTCAAATCATTGATATAATTTTCTTGTGATGATTTTAATTTTGTAAATTCAGTTAATTTATTTTCATTAGTGTCTTTATCTTCATCATCAGGGTCATACATTAAGAAATCTTCATATTCTTTAGAATCTGACCAAGTATTACTTTTGTCGATTAAAGGTTTTATAGATTTGTCTTTACTTGCAAGATCTGTATCTATTATATTCTGATAATCATTTTCTATATTATTTAATTTTATTATTTTATTTGTTATTTCTTTTTCTATTTCTTCACTTTGTGCTTTAAGTATTTTGATAATCTCATCATTGATATCTTTTTTAGCAAAATCATTAATTAAATTTTTACCTTTTAATTCATTTTCAAATCTGTCTTCCCATGAATTTATAGCAGATTTAGTAGCTGGTCCGTAATCTCCATCTATATTATCTTTATAATATCCAGTAATTGTTAAATATTTTTGAATTAGTTTTAACTTAGTTATAAATTCATTTGATTGCGTTATTGTATTATTTTTTTGTTGAATTAATTTGTCATATTGCTCTTTATTATATGAATGATCTTTATTGAAAAAACTACCCGTTTCCTCATATCCATTAGCAGCTTGCCAATTTGATATGCCTGCTTTATTTCGATCAATAGCCAATTTTGGCCAGTGGTCCAAAATTTTTAAAGCTTCTTTAACTTCTTTCAACCATTCCCTGTCAGTAATTTGATCTCTAGCTATATAATTATCTCTTATTCTTATTAATTTTTTGTATTCATCTGAATCTGTAGTTAATTCTTCATCATTACTAGGATCACCAAATTCTTTTCGCCATTTTAATACAGCGTTTATTGTTTTCTTTCCATAATCACCATCTATTTCTCCTGAATAATAGTTAAGATCACTAAGGGTTTTTTGAATTTTTTTAACCTCATCTACATAATTTTCATCAGTGCTTTCCAAATTAATTTGATCTTCAAAATGTTCTATTATGCCTTGAGCTATCGGGTACTGTAATTTGTCATCATTATAATAACCTTTTTTTATTTTGACAAAATCACTTGCTGTATTCCAATCATCTAAATTATTTTCTTTAAAGACATTACAAAAATTTTTCCCTGCTTTTGTTCCCTGTTCTTTAAGTACTCCATCTTTACACTTAGCTAAATTATTAGTATAAATTTTAAGTGCTTCATTTTGTTTGGTTATATAATCACTGAACACTCTAACAATATTTTCATAAATTTTAATGTTTTCATTGGTAGTTCTATCTGCAGTAAGTTTGGATTTTAGTTCATCATCAATATATCTATTAATAAATGATTTTTTATTCCTATCAATTTCATTATGAGAATATTTATCCATTAATTGATGAATTTCTTTTATTATGTTTTCAGAATAAATATTAATTATTGCATCTAAATCTTGAAGATAAGCATTTTCATTAAAAGAAACTTCATTATTATTAGTATTTAATTCTTGATTATCATCTGTAACTTCACCAGTTACTTCAGGTTCTTCTGAAATTTCCTGAATAACAATATGCTCGTAAATATTAAGTTCATCACCATCATTACAAAAAAAACCTTCTATATTGTGTTTAGGATTCAATTGTACTATCTTAGTTTTAAATAGATCAGTTGCATCATCACCTTTTATATCTAAGGAATCTAAAATAGTATCTTTAGAAATTTGATATGTATCTGTAATAGTTGGACTAATTGTAGCATTATTTAAATCTATATATAACCAATCTACAGTTTCATTATCGTTACAAGTAAAGCATATATTTGCAATTGAATCCGTTGATTCTCTAGCTTTACACAATTCGAACGTGTTAGCAAAAGTTTGGAAACTAATAAGACTGAAAAAAATCAGAACAAAATATATTTTTTTCATTATTTATAGTTGAAGGTTTTTTACATCAATTTCAGAATTATTTATTCGTTTAAGTATATCTCGTATACCTACAATAAAAGGAGGTTCAGTGGTTGTGCTCTCCCCTCTTATTGCTTTTGAATTAATATCAATACCTTCTTTTATTAATACTTGATTATCTTCTTGAGATTCTAAAAGTTTGTTAATCATTGAGCTACAAATTTTATTTTCAATATTTTTATTTAAACCCATAGCAATGTTATTATTTTCTTTTAATAACGTGTTGAATTCATGAATTTTTGTTAGTTTGTTAATGGACCATTTTTGTTTATTTTCTAAAGCATGAACACCTGTACTAGAGTTGATTTCTTGACCAGCTACAAGAATATTTTCACCTAAGGGAATATCATAATTCTGTTTAGGGCTATCAATAGTAATATTCGTCCCACCTTTTGCATCTACTAATAAACCATAAGATACTTCATGTTTTGGATCATTAGAATATGTAAAATCAATGTTTTCGTTTAAAATAGTCTTATTAGAAGCATTAACAAAAAAATTCTTAATTCCTTGTAAGTCTTCTGGTTCAGAGAAAATAGTTTTATAAAGTAAGCTTGCTTTACCTCCTATACAAATACTAAAGGTTTCATCTTTAGGGGTAAAAACTTTTAATGATTGTAAGTTAAGAAGAACCTGGGAGATATAATATAGAATTCCGGATAAAGCTATTTCCCCTATTACTCGCAACTTCTTACCTTCAGCTTCTCGAGAAAAAGTTGTCTCAAAATGTTTTTGAAAAGTATCAGCAAAATCTTGAGAATTAATAATCATTTCTATACCATTTCTCAAAGCATTTTGATCACCTATTTCAGCTATTTTTTCAATTTTTTTATATGCTTTAGAAATATTTTCATTAACCTGACCTAAAGATTGGAAAATACTAATATTTTGCATCATGAAATCTATTAGAATATGGCGGCCAGCTATTTGTAATGAACTACGCCATAACAATTCCTTATCTTGAAAAATAGATATATCAGAAGTATGACCTCCTATATCTACCGTAATGGCACTCGCTACAAATGGTTGTTCTTTTTTATGTGCAAAATATAAAGCACTAGATAAACTTTCACTTTTAAATTCTGGTCTTATAGGTTCATCTAAAAGTAACAGTGGACTAATTGCTTTATTAACACTTTTTTGAAAAAGTTTCTTATAATCTCTAAGTGCTCTTGGTGTAAAAGCTTCAGGATAAGAATAAAACCATTGAATGTTAGATGGATCAATACCTTTTGAATAAGCTTCAGCTAAAGATTGTAAAGCTATTTGTGCCATATAAACTTCCACTCGTATTACATCAGCTGAAACATCTGACCATTTCAAATTAGCATGAATAGGTCTATCTTCATCATTTAATAATTTTTCTAAGCTGTTATTCATATCATTGACGTAATAAATTAAATTATTCCATATAGGCATTAGTGGATCTTTTAGTGGATCTTTATGAGGTAGACGATCACGTAACATGGACAGGAAAGGTATAGATATATCTTTTTTGGGTAAAAATTCACTTAAAGCTGAATCAATGATTATATTCCAATCACTATCATTCGTGTTTTCAAAAGGTGAGAAAGTTCTATTTTCAAAAACCATTTGTTTTGGATCGCTTCCATCAATTCTATAATAAGCACTTGTATTAGTTGTTCCAAAATCTATGCCTATTTTCATTGTAGAATTAGAATTGACACTTTTTTTGATTTGTGGAGAAATGATAAGACCTGCTGGAATACGCTGATCAGAAGATAAGTATTTTTTTGAGCTAGAATCTTTTGGCACATCATAAAAAATAGCCTCAGGTGCATAGTTCATCAAAAACATCTCCATTGGAACAGTATCTTCTCGAATACCTAAACGATGCGATAATGAAATTGGTTTTCCTTTAAAATTTTCAATTTCATTAATTCCATCAATTATCTCGAGATCTTGAATTTTCTCTTTTACGGATTGAATATCAAAAGTATTTCTAATTAATACTCCTTGTTGCAAGGTTGTAGCACCATATAAATAATAGGATTTCCAGTTAGGATGAGTAAAATTAGGCCAAATTGTGTTAACCGTAGGTTGGTCTTTTCTTAAAACATTATCTTTTCCATATTCCTTCTGAATAAGGTAGTTTTCTTCATTACCATTTTGATTTTTTAAAGTTACATTTATTGTAACAACGTAGGATTCACCGCTTTTTACAATTTTAACAGATCTGCCTAATGTATCTGGTTCCAATATTAATAAAGCAATAGGATTTAATGGGTATAAATATTCCTCATCTAAATCTCTTGGGTGCTCAATAATTTTTTGAGCATCTTGTAGAATAGTAAATTTAGGAGTAAATAAATCATCAGCTTCTAAAAATAAATATCCTGATTCATTAATTTCTTTTTCAATTTCATTTTTTGTTTTTTTAAGTGTAATAGCCCTATCCAATGTAACTGCATCCCAAAGAATAATAGATGATGCGGATCTTCCCAATCTATTAGGCATTTCATCATCATATAAAATACATCCTTTAAAGTTATCGCTTATTTCTGGCCTTACAGAGAGACAGGTAGAAAAAGAATTTTCTCCAGCTGTATCACCTTTATAAATATTTGTTAGAAGTGAATATATAGGTTGATTTGGTAAATTAAAGTTCGCGGTAACTTTATTAAATCCTTGAAAATCAATAGATTCATTATTTTGCAATTTATTATTACAATCTTCTAAAAATGAATCAATTTCTCCAAGTATTCCATCAACTATAGTAACATCTTCACTACTTGATTTAACTTGTGTAATTCCTTGTTTCATTTCATTTAAAAAATTAATGAGAACTGCATATTCATCCGGAGTTACGTTTGCTGCTTGAGGACTACAAGGATCAATTAATTTTCCATTATAAAACCAAGAAATATTTTGATCTATGTTATTTGCGTAATATCGTCCTGGACAAACAATCGTACTAGGAGAGAGCATACCAATTGGTTTTCTATTTAATTTTATTATAGCAATCTGCTCCCAAGGATTTTCATCATTAGAAATTTTTACAGAAGGCATGAGAACATGCAAAACCTTTGCAAAATTAGTATTTTTTTGAAGAGCTACTTTAAAAGGATTATCTTTTAAAACATTAAGATTTACGATTGTCGTTTCAAGAACTTGCTTATGATAAGGCATCAAAGCAAATAAAGCTAATAAACCCCTCCATTCACTTTGAATTGTATTGTGCGAAGGATGCTTTGGATCGTACAAAGCATTAGTGACAACTGCAGGTCTAGCCCAAGTATCAGGGATAGAAACGAGTTCTTCAGACTTCTTTTCTAATTCTGGAACATTAATACTTTCTGCAAGATTGCCGAGTAATAAATTGTCAGCTTCTATCCATTGCCCACTTTTAGCACAGGGTGGAACGTTTGCTTCATCATGAAGGGGTGGTAGAATGTGTTTCATTAATTGCCCCCTACTGAACGACAACCATGATAAAGGGCACTTACAAAAATACCTAACCCAGATTGATTCTTAGTTTTTTTATAATCAGATAATTCTATAAACATTTCAGCAGATTCAATTCCACGAGAATCAGCAATTAATTTATCAAAATTTTGTGAACTAGGTATAGATTTGTTCAGTTCAATACCATCTTTTTTATCTTCATCATTAAATTTTGAAAATTGATTTGTTTCAATCAAATTGATTACATCGTTTACATCCGATTTACTATAATTAATCATAGAGGAAATCCATTGAAGATAACTTTCAAAATAAGTATCTAATTTAATTAATAAATCCTTTATGTTTGTATCGTCTAGATCTGCAGATGATTTAATAAGGGATCCATACCAGGCATTTCCAACTTCTGATTTCCAATTAGTAGAAAGAGTTTTA
>MDSV01148629.1_pt1 | contig 10461 bp, 6 predicted proteins | sample 810851 | NCBI WGS metagenome assembly MDSV01 (sample SAMN05326640, study PRJNA326480) | marine metagenome | isolation source: seawater | place: Atlantic Ocean: North East | collected 2012
CCTTGCTGCCATGCACGCTGACTTCTCTTCAGCACAAACTTTTGTGGTCACTCGCTAAGAGGCACCTCAAGCACATTGAAAAAGGGAGACTTCGGTCTCCCTTTTTTTGTGCCCAGAGATGAGCTCCTGCCGTCGCCAAGATATCTTTAACCCATGCAAAGCATTCTTCACATCCATCGAGTTGGCCTGTTGTGTCTGGCGCAGTTTCTTCTGGTGTCCACGTCTTGGAGTCAAGCCGGACAAAAAGCGCTGTTCACTGGGCCCATGGTGGGGCACGTCAGCATGCGATCCGCTCAGTTGTGGGTCCAAACGGTGGGCCCAGCTGAGGTTGTGGCTGAGTATGTGTCCAAAGGGGAGGACAAGAACAAGTCGTGGTCCGTCACATCCCCTGTGCAAACCGACCCCAAGTCGGGGCATATCGCCCACGTCAATCTGGCCAACTTGGAACCTGGCACAGCCTACAGTGTGAAGTTCATGCTGAATGGAAGGCCTATTGACGATTTGCTCGAAGTCCGCACGCAAGTGTTGTGGGATTACCGCATGGATCCTCCTGCATTTTCTTTTGTAACAGGCAGCTGCGCATTCATCAACGAAACCAAGTATGACCGCCCGGGCACACCGTATGGGGGAGGTTATGAAATCTTCGAGCGTATGGCTGACGAACAGCCGGACATGATGCTATGGCTTGGAGACAACATCTACTTGCGTGAGGTTGACTTTCAATCTTATGAGGGCTTTGTCCATCGCTACACGCACGCCAGGCAAACTCCTGAGATGAGGCGGTTGCTTCAGACTTGCCCCAATTACGCAATTTGGGACGACCATGATTTTGGGCCCAACGACAGCGACGGCAGTTGGATTCATGCGGACTGGTCGCGCGAGGCGTTTGAGGCATTTTGGAGCAATCCGAGCTACGGTCTTCCGAAAGCACCCCGATGTGTCTCCACAGCCTTCCGTTTTGTCGACATGGAGTTCTTTTTGCTCGACAACAGGACCTACCGAGTGAACCACCAAAACAAGACGAACGCTCCCCAGGTGCTGGGGCAAGCTCAAATTGACTGGCTCATCCAAGCCCTGCAAAAATCAAGAGCACCGTATAAATTTGTATGTGTGGGCGGGCAGGTGCTCAACGACGCGGCGGTGTATGAGAATGTCAGCCAATTCCCCAGCGAACGACAGCAGATCTTGGAGCGGTTGGAACAAGAGGACATCCGAGGTGTGGTGTTTTTGTCAGGTGACCGCCACACCACAGAGTTGTCTGAATACACCATGGGCAACGGTCGAAAGGTGTACGATTTGACTGTGAGCCCTCTGACCAGCAGGGCGGCTCATGCTGCGGACGAGCCCAATTCCTTCAGGGTGGATGGGACTTACGTGGAGCAACGGAATTACGCCAAATTGTCTTTCGATGGCCCCCGTAAACAACGGACATGTCTGGTGGAAATCAAATCTACAGAAGGGGAGACCCTTTGGTTAAAATCCCTGGATTGATGGACCTGCACAGCCGCACAGATTACGACAAGGGGATGTTGAGCATCTCGGACATCAACAATGATCCTTGGGCTGCCTTGGAGTCTTGGGTCAAAGAAGCTGTGAATTCTGGCATCCAAGATCCGACGGCATTTCATTTGACCACCCTGGACGGCAATGGTTTTCCCCACGGGCGGATTGTGTTGCTTCGAGACACTCGCCAGGGGGAGCTGGTGTTTTACACCAATTACCTGAGTGAGAAAGGAAAAGATTTGCAAGCCAATCCCAAGGCGGGGGCGACGTTTTTCTGGCCTCATTCAGACCGTCAAATTCGCATTCGCGGGACTGTGACCAAGATTCCTGTTTCGGAATCCAACGCGTATTTTAATTCTAGGCCTGTGGCCAGCAGGTTGGGCGCTTGGGCATCAGACCAAAGCGAGGTTGTGGATTCACGCGAAATGTTGGATGCCCAATTTCGACACGTGGAGGCCAAATTCTCAGACGGCACGGTGCCACGTCCGGAACATTGGGGGGGATTCGCCTTGCGTCCGGCCGTCATTGAATTTTGGCAGGGCCGTCCGAGTCGCCTGCACGACAGGGTGAAGTGCAAGCGCACAGAGCAAGGCTGGGACCTTGTGAGGCTCCAGCCTTGATTCAGTCGTCAATCCTCAAGACGAGTCCCTTGAGGTAGCTTCCTTCTGGGTGAAAAACGTTGACTGGGTGGTCGGGCGGTTGGTGCAGGCGGTGAAGGATGCGTACGGTTCGTCCAGCTTGAATTGCCGCAGCCACTATGGTGTTCGCAAAGAGCACATCGTCCACAGCTTGGCTGCATGAAAAAGTGAACAGCAAGCTTCCCGATTTCATCATGCTCAAAGCGCGCAAGTTGATTCGCTTGTACCCCTGGACTGCGGCATGCCTGGCCGAAGCCCGTTTGGCAAAGGCCGGCGGATCGAGCACCACGATGTCGAACTCAGACAAAGTCTCGGTTTTTAGAAATTCCAAGGCATCCGCCTGGATGCTCTTGTGCTTGGCAGCATCCATGCCGTTGAGTCTCACATTTTCTTCGCACACCTCCAGTGCCCGTGCTGAGCTGTCCAGGCTGTGGACTTCACTTGCACCAGCGGCAAGTGCCGAAATGCTGAAGCCGCCAGTGTAGCTGAATACATTCAGAACTTTCTTTCCTGAAGACATGTTCCCAAGCAGTGCGCGGTTCTCTCGCTGGTCCAAGAAGAAGCCCGTTTTCTGTCCTTTTTCCCAATCAATGATGTAGTGGTTGCCGTGTTCTGTGGCCTTGTGGTTGGCCGGAGCCTTGCCCCACACCCATTTGTCCTCAGAGAGCACGCCTCCATTTTTGGCGAGTGTCTTGGCGCTTTTGTCGTAAACCCCGACCAAGGTGTCGCCGAGGGCCAATTTGAAGCCTTCCACCAAATCATCCAAGTGCCGATGCATGCCTGGCGTGTGGCATTGGAGGACCAACACAGAGCCGTACAAGTCTGCGATGAGCCCAGGCATGCCATCTCCTTCCGCGTGGATCAACCTGCAGGCAGTCTGGTCGTCATTGCCAAACAAGCCCAAGTCCCTGCGCACGCGAACCGCATTTGCAATTTTGACATGCCACCAGCTGTTGTCCGGCAGGACGTCTTCAAAAGTCAACATGCGTACAGCAATGCTGGCATCGGGGGAGTAGTGTCCCCATCCCAGGCATGCTCCTTTGTTGGCAAAAACTTGCACCCAGTCCCCAGTTTTTGGATGCCCTTCAATTCGCTTGATGCCTCCGCTGAACACCCAGGGGTGTCGGCGGCGAATGCTTTGGTCTCGTTTGGCTTTTAGCGTCACGCGAGGACTGAGTGGGGGAGTCTCATTCATGCGCCAAAACTAGGCTTTCTAGCCGCCGGTTGAGGGCGAAGCCCCAACCCATTTCAACAATGTGGAATTGGCTTCAAGGACACCTGCTTTGTGCCAATGTTGGAGGATGCTTCGCGCCAAGACCCGATGGCCGGGTCGAATCGTTTGCAGCAAATCGGTGCCTGTGATTGGACCATGCGACAACACGGATTGAAGTCTCATTCGAAGTTCCTTGCGTTGCGCAGTGCACGAATCACACTTTCCGCAAGGACCAATGCTTTGTCCAGAAAAGTGGAGGTCAAGCAAAGTGGCCCTGCACTCCGAACCGCAGACGTAGTTGGACATCGCCTCGAGGCTTTGTTCGACATTCCGCTTGCGAGACCGGTCGACCACCACATGCTTCGCGGCACGACGCGGTTCAAGCCATTCGATTCGCATTTCAGGAGGTTGTATGTTCCACTCGACCAGCCCCATGGCGTCCAATTGGATCAAACCTTGTGACACAGCGTTGGCGTCCGTGGTAGGGTGTCCGTTTTCATTGGCCAGGAGGGCCTTGGTCAGGCGGTCAGGCCTGACTGAGACTGGAACACGGGCATGACGTGAGGCCCAAGCGTGGACGGTCTCCTGCAGCGGTGGCAAGGTGGACGTTGTGGCCGACAGCCACTGCAATTCCCCTTCCAGTTCACGTTTCTCAGACAAGGAAGGCTCGCGAATGGCAATGAGACCGGCTTGGGCGAGCAGGTTCAGTGCAGGTCGATGTTGGCTTGCTGGGCCTGGAGTCAGGTCTCTTGGCTTTTCCCCGACGGCGAGTTGCGCCTTGTTGCACAAGTCCTGATAACAAGCTCGAACAGCAGCGTCAGGTGGAAACTGGCGCTCCATCTGGACAATGTGGGCTTCGAAGTCATCTGGCCCTACGTAAAGAATGCAATGGGCGTCTTGACCATCTCGACCGGCCCGCCCTGTCTCTTGTGTGTACGCTTCGAGGTTGGATGGTGGTCCCGCATGAAACACCCACCGTACGTCTGGTTGGTTGATGCCCATCCCAAACGCACTCGTGCAAGCCAGGACCTGCAATTTCCCCTGACGCCATTGAAGATGACGCTTCTCTTTCAGATGTCGGCTTTGGCCTGCGTGGTATGCCGCGCCAGGGATGCCGGCCTCCGTCATTCTGGCCTCCCATTGTTCCGCCTCGTGGCGGGTTTGGACGTAAAGCAGTCCTTTGCCCGTCCGTGAAGCCATGTCTCGCAAAATGGAAACGTCGCGATCTCCATGGGAGCAAACCTCGAAAATCAGGTTGGGACGTCTCATGGACATTCTGTGAACGACCGGGTCGACAGGCATTTGAGCTTGGACATCTTTCAGCACTTCTGGTGTGGCGGTGGCGGTGAATGCGCCCCATGCTGCCTCCGGGAAGTGCGATTGAAGCTCCCCAATCAATTGGAAATCTGGTCGGAAATCATGCCCCCATTGTGAAATGCAATGGGCCTCGTCCACCACCACGGTCCGCACATCCCAAAACCCAAGACGGGCTTGGAAGAGGGGGTGTCGGATTCGTTCAGGGGCCATGTAAAGGAACTGCGTTCGGCCGAACCTCACGTTGTCCAAGACGCGGTCGCCATTTCCGCCCACCCAGGCCTCAGCCCTTATGCCGCGTGACCTGAGCTGGTCACATTGGTCCTGCATCAGGGCCACCAAGGGAGTCACCACGATGCACAACCCACCACGGACCAGGGCCGGAAGTTGAAAACACATGCTCTTGCCAGCGCCTGTGGGCATCAAGGCAAGAACGTGTCGTCCACGGATCAAGTCCTGCACTGGTTTCACTTGGTGTGGTCGGAGGTCGTCAAATCCCCAGTGCGTCTTCAGCAAGCCTGGAAGGGCTTGGAGTGCGTCTGAGGGATTTTGTGAGGCGTCCATGTGGCAGGCGTCGGGGAGTTTCCGAATTTTACTACTCAAATCGACAAGACAAAAGTGATGCGCAACATCGTAGCAGGAAACTGGAAGAGCAACAAATTGATGGGCGAGGCCCGAGAGTGGATGGATGGAATGGCCGAATGGTTGGCCAGCCATGAAGGTGTGGAGGTCATGGTGGGTGCACCTGCCCCTTACCTGTCTGTGCTGGCAAATGTTGCACCAGAAGGGTTGCAGGTCCTGGCGCAAAACGTCAGCGCCGAAGGACACGGTGCACACACGGGAGAATTCACTGCCGACATGCTCAAGTCGTGCGGGGTGGCTGGCGCCATCGTGGGGCACAGTGAGCGTCGTGCGCGTTATGGCGACACCGACGACCGAGTGAAGGCGAAGGTGCGGGCCCTTGTGGGCGAAGGATTGCAAGCCGTGTTCTGTTGTGGAGAGACGTTGGAGGAACGTGAGGCTGGGCATCAAGAACAAGTGGTGCACCGCCAGTTGAAGGCAGCGGTGTTGGACCTGGACGAAGATGCCCTGAACCGCGTGGTTGTGGCGTACGAGCCAGTTTGGGCCATTGGCACCGGCAAAACGGCGACTTCTGCCCAGGCCCAGGACATGCACGGGGCCATCCGCGGGTGGTTGGCCGATCGCTTTGGGGACGAGAAGGCTGCGGATGTGGCCATCCTTTACGGTGGATCATGCAAACCAAGCAATGCTGCTGAACTCTTCGGCAAGGCCGACATCAACGGCGGCTTGATTGGAGGGGCGGCCTTGAATCCTGTGGACTTTCAGGGGGTTTTGGCAGGCCATCCAGATTTGAAGAGATGACTTCTCCCAAGCGCTACCACCGGTGGGCCTTGACCCTTAAGCCGCTCTTGCCGGCTCGCGAAGTGGCGGTGGCGTATTTGGGGGAATGTGGTTTTGACATGTTCGAGCCTTCCAGCACCGGGGTGGTGGCCCACGGAGAGGAAGACAAGGTGGACACCGCTTTGGCGTATCAATTGTTGAACGAAATCAAGGCATTTGCCCGGGTGGCGTGCGACCCATCGGTGGTTGAACAGGAGAATTGGAATGCCCAGTGGGAAGAGGACTATCCCAAGGTGGAAGTTCGCGATGAGAATGGCGCATTGAGGTGCACCATCCGAGCGCCGTTCCACCTGTCTGCGACCCAGGGAATGGACGTGGTGGTGTCGCCGCAGATGAGTTTTGGCACCGGTCACCATGCCACAACACACTTGATGACGGCTTCCATGTTGGAGCTTCCATTGGAGGGCCAAACTGTGCTAGACATGGGGTGCGGGACAGGGGTGCTGGCCCTTGTGGCGGGGTTGTCCAAGGCCAAGTTGGTGTTGGGGATTGACATTGAAGCACACGCCGTATCCAACGCCAGGGACAACTTGGCCAAGAATCCTGCCGTCTCAAACCCTGTGCGTTTTGAATGTGGGGACGGAGGTTTGCTTTCAGGTCACGTGGACGGCAAGTTTGAAGTGGTGCTGGCAAACATTCACAAGAACGTGTTGTCTCAGGACATGGGTGCCTACGCGAGGGTGCTTGGCAAGGGGGGTGATTTGCTGTTGAGTGGATTCTTTGAGGGGGACGTTCCAGCCATGCAGGCTTGTGCAGAGGCGGCTGGTCTTCAAGTGAAGGGGGTGAAAGTTCTCGAGGGTTGGGCCTGCATGGCCTGTTGGAAACCCGCGTAAACTCCTGACAAAAGATTGAGCCACCCCTGTAATTTGGGGTCATGCGTTGGATTGGAATTTTGGGGTTGGCCGTGTGCCTGAACATGCCCTCTATCGAGGCTCAAGAAGAACCTGCATGGAGCTCTTCTGCATCTTTCTTGAAGGACATGGAGCAAGCCGCTTCCGAACTTGGCGGACGTGAGTCCAAATGGGTCAAGCGGTCTTTTGGCCCTAGGTTTTCTGCTCTGGAGGTGAAACGCCAGGACCAGGTTATGGGCCTGGTGAACGCGCTTCAAGAAGCCAGGCATCCGTTTGCCGAGTCGATTTGGGGTTACCTAAAGGGGGTGGATGTCTTGCTCAATAGCCCTGCCAATTTGTCCTGGGATGGTTGGCACCGGCATGTTTTGTTTTTTGCATCCTTCACGAAACACCGCCAGCGCGCCAAAGTGTATTTGGGCAACTCCGAGAGACTTCTAAATCAAGGGCTTCTTCATGAGGCCAACACCGGGACTTGGCTGGTCCGTCAAGGGCAGATGATTTTTCACATGGACGAGCAAGGTCGTCCGAGGATTTCGTGCGATTCAAGCACAGTCGTGTGTTTGGCAAAAGGGGACAGTGCGCGGCTACACAAGGTTCGAGGGAGCTACGACGTCCTGGACAACAAATTCCGAGTGGAGATGGGCAGGTTGGACTGGGAGCGTACAGTGCGCGAAGGCGATTTCCAGGCAGAGGTGAGGGCGTGCGACATTCGTCTTAAAGGAAGCACATTCACAACAGATTCAGCCACGTTCCAGAGCGCCATGTTTGGCAAAGCGTTGCATGGGACGCTTCGTTTCAAGGTCCAGGCGGAAAAGCAGGCGAAAAGGCGCACTTACCCGCGTTTCGAGTCCAGCACGGGCCGCATCGTGTTGGAGGACGTTTTTGAAGGCGTGTCGTACGAGGGCGGTTTGGCAGTCAGGGGGTCCAAGATGAGTGGGATGGGGTCAGATGGGGTGCCCGCGCAAATCACGTTCAACCAAGCCGACAGCGTGCTTGTCGTGTGTCGTTCTCAGGAAGTGTTGTTTTCAGAGGATGGATTGGACGCCGTACATGCGTCTTTGACGATGCGGCTGGGGGAGGACAGCTTGACCCACGAGGACATCTCGATTCGGTACTTGGCCAACAAACGTCTGTTCCGGGCCACCCGACAAGTAGAAGGGGTGGGCATGCAGCCCTTCATGGACAGCTACCACGGCATTGAAGTGGAGGCGGAGGCCGTGGAGTGGCGCCTCGACGGGCCCGTGGTTGAGTTTCGTCGACTGGCCGGTGGTGGTGCAGAGCCCGGCGCTTTCCGGAGTTTGGATTGCTTCGAGAAGGATGTGTACGACCAAATGATGGGCATCGACCCCATCCATCCGCTGGCGGAACTCTCGCGTTACATCAACCGACGAGGAGTGGACTCGTTCTACGCCGCGGAGTATGCCGATTTCTTGGGGCTCCAGACGGAGCAAGCGGAGATGATTTTGGTGGGGTTGACCAACGTGGGGTATGTGGATTTGAACCTTTCTACGGGGTTTTGCCAAGTCAAACCCCGCGCCGTCAAGCACATGTTGTGCCAAAAGGGTGCCCGTGACCACGATGTGCTGGCGTTTTATTCTCGGCCACGTGGCACCGTATACGCCACGCTGAGCCTGAACAACCTTCGCATGTCTCTCAAAGGCATCGGCCAAATTGCGGTGAGCGAGGCTCAGGATGTCCAAATCGTGCCTGATGGCGGTGAGATTGCCATGGGCAAAGACCGCGATTTTGCGTTTTCAGGTCTAGTGAAAGCTGGGAAGTTTCAACTTACAGGCTCCGATTTCGAATTCGACTACGCCTCTTTCAAAATCGAGGTGCGTCAAGCCGAATCCCTGCGCATCATGGTCGAGCAACCGGGCAAGTACGACACGTACGGCCGTCCAGCCCTTCGCCCTGTGGTCAACTCCATCGAAGAGCTTACAGGCACCCTTGAAATCGACAACCCGCGCAACAAGTCAGGGTGGCGAAGCGCCAGCCACCCCCAGTACCCGATTTTGACCAGCCGTGAGGTGTCGCATGTGTACTACGATGCCCCACGCATTCGAGGTGGCGCCTACCACCGCGACCGTTTCAACTACGCGGTGGACCCTTTTGTCATCGACAGCCTGGACAACTTCGCCAACAAAGATTTGCTGTTCACGGGCGAGCTGCTTGCTGGAGGAATTGTGCCAGATGTGCTGGAGCCATTGCGTTTGATGGAGGACTACAGCTTGGGTTTCACGACAACCGTGGCCTCAAGTGGCATTGCGTTGTACGGCGGGATCGGCGAGTTGACCGGGGACTTGAGTTTGGATTTGGGAGGTCTTCATGGGCCTGGGCGGGTGACGTTTCTGACGTCCACCATGGACAGCGATGATCACGTGATTCTCCCAGATTCGACGTTTGGAGAGACAGCACGCTACGACAACACGTCACGGGTCGGGTTCACACCTAAAGTGTCTGCGGTGGTTGCGGCGTATGGCTTGCATCCTTTTGACCAGCGACTCGACGTCAGATCGACGGCCTCGGACAGCCTCAGGTTCTTCGGTGAGCCTGTGGATTTGACGGGGGAGCTTAGCTTGAAGGGCGATCGGATGACTGCACGGGGGTCATTCCACTTCGAGCGGGCGACGTTGTCGTCGCGCCATTTTGAACTGGAACAACGTGGAATGCGTACGGCGGAAAGCGCCTTCCAGCTTCACGGCAAGGACCAAAACGAGTTGGCCTTTGAAACTGGCCGTGTTTCCTCGGTCATGGATTTCGACGCAAGAATGGGGGATTTCACCTCGCTCGATGGTTCGACGCTCATCGAGTTGCCCGCCATCCGATACACATGTTTGATGGATGCCTTCACTTGGTTCATGGACGAGGCAAGGCTTGAGCTTCGCAACACCCAGGCCGATCCCGCGTCCAAGACCTTTCAAGAATTGCGGCGTTACGATCAGAGCAATTTTTTCTCTCAGGCCCCGGAGCAAGACAGCCTGCACTTCTTGTGCCCTGCCGCCCAATATGCGGTGGACGAAGCCTTTTTGACCTGTCAACAGGTGGTGGCGTTGCCCATTGCCGATGCCCAAATCAAGCCCCACGATGGTCTTGTTTCCATCCGAAGGGACGCCTTGATGGACATGTTGGCGCAGGCGGAAGTGGAAGTGGACAACCTCACGCACATTCACAGGCTCTACGACGCCAAGATTCAGGTCCACGGACGCAAGGACTACGAGGGTGCGGGCACGACGACCTACATAGACCAAGAGGGCGAAGAGTGGCCTGTGCGACTCAACGATCTGTCGGTGGATTCGGCCATGAGGACACTCGGGCATGGCATCATTCGCTCGGGCGACGAATTTCAATTGAGTCCCAATTTTTCGTTTCAAGGCCGCGTGCATTTGGAGGCGATGCGTGAGCATTTGGAATTTGAAGGTGGGGCAAGGATGGACCTGGAGTGCGAGGGCTACCCTGCACAGTGGGTCGAATTCAAGGGGGTCATTGACCCCATAGACGTGGCCATCCCCATCGACTCGAC
>MDSV01193060.1_pt1 | contig 10461 bp, 7 predicted proteins | sample 810851 | NCBI WGS metagenome assembly MDSV01 (sample SAMN05326640, study PRJNA326480) | marine metagenome | isolation source: seawater | place: Atlantic Ocean: North East | collected 2012
ATAATTATAATAGAAATAGAATTTACTTCACTAGGCAATTCATCTAAAAAATAGACATCCTGTGGAAATATCTCAACATTGAATATGTTAGATAAAAAATATCTTATTTCTTCAATGTTTATCGAAAAAAGAATCCCAAAAATTATTCCTAGAATTGTAGCTAAGAGACCAATTGTAAAACCTGTTAAAAAAAAAGATCTTATTATAGATGTATTGCTAAGACCTAAGGTTTTTAAAATAGCTATTTCCTTGGTTTTATTTTTTATTAAAATTGTTAATCCTGAAATTATATTAAAAGCAGCAACAATAATTATTAAAGTTAATATTATAAACATTACATTTCTTTCAACTTTTAATGCCCCAAAAAATGATTTGTGAGTGTCCATCCAGGTATAAATAAAAAAACTGTTATTCAACTCTTCCAGCTTATTTTTTACTTCATTTGCTTTTAAAGGATCTTTTAAATAAAGTTCCAAATTTATAGACCCTTTATTTTTGTCAAAAAAAGATAAAGTTTCATTCAAGTTCAAAAAAACTACAGTTTGATCAAATTCAAAAAAACCACTTTTGAAAATAGCTTTAACTAAATATCCATCCTGCTTAGGCAATCCGCCAAATGGTGTATCAATAAATGATGAGGATAATAGATTAATTTTGTCTCCAACAACTAAATCTAATGCAATAGCTAATTGTTCTCCAAGGACAACTTCTCCTTTTTTGATTTCATTTTTTTTTCCCTCAACAATCACATTATTTAAAAAATTAATGTTTCTCTCATTATTTTGATCCAATCCTTTAATTATTACTCCTTTAGCCACTTCTTTTTTCATTACGACTGCTTCACCGCTAAAGGACTCGAGTACATTTATATTGAGAAAATTCTTTTTAATTCTATTTTTAAAATCTTTATTTATTTCTTGGTCGTTATAAGGTTTTATCGTTATATGAGGATTAAATCCAAGAATCTTATTTGTAAGATCAGTTCTAAATCCGTTCATTACGGACATTACAATTATTAAAATTGCAACACCAAGCATAATTCCGATAAAAGAAAATATTGATATAACTTTTAAAAAACCTTCTTTTTTTTTAGGTTTTAAATTCCTTAACGCGATTAATTTTTCTGCTTTAGTAAACAATTTAATTATTTAATTTTTCTTTTATTTTTTTTAGATTTAAAAGTTCCGCTTCTTTTCCTACTTCCCTAAATTCAAAATTATTTTCATCTGATTTAGAACCAATTATTATTTGAAATGGAATTCCAATTAAATCATGTTTTTTAAATTTTGATGACATATTTTCGTCTACATCATCTAACAAAACATCAATATTTTCTTTTTTAAATTCATTATATATTTTAAGAGCTTTATTTAAATTATCTTTATTGTTTTTGTTTATGCTTGGAATTAAAACTACATCGAATGGGGAAACTGACTTCGGCCATTTCATCACACCACTATTATATTTTGATTCAATTATTGCACCAACCAACCTGGAAACTCCGATACCATAAGAACCCATTTTTACAGCTACTTTTTTCCCAGATTGATAATCTACTAAACAATTCAGTGGTTTTGAGTATTTATCACCAAAATAAAAAATGTGGCCTACTTCTATTCCTTTTGTTTTAATTTGATTTTCTTTTTTTACTTTTTTGTCAAAAATATCTTGCTTAAATTTCTCATCAGTAGCTGCATAGAATGATGTAAAATCTTTTCTCATTTTATCCAACGATGTACTATTAAAAATATACTTCTCAGGATTAATTTCAAAAATATTCTTATCAGCATAAACATTGCTTTCACCTGTTTCTGCTAAAATAATAAACTCATGTGATAAATCTCCTCCTATTGGACCGGTATCAGCTGCCATTGGAATAGCTTTGACACCAAGTCTGTTAAAAGTTTTCAAATATGAGTAAAACATTTTATTATAAGACTCTTTTGCTGAATTATCATCTAGATCAAACGAATACGCATCTTTCATATAAAATTCTCGACATCTCATTACACCAAATCTAGGTCTAAGTTCATCTCTGAACTTCCATTGAATGTGGTATAGCATTTGAGGGAGGGACTTATAAGATTTAATACTTGACCTAAAAATTTCAGTAATTAATTCTTCATTAGTAGGTCCATATAACATTTCTCTACCCTGCCTATCTTTTATTCTTAGCATTTCCTCACCATAATCTTTATATCTTCCACTTTCTTTCCAAATATCTGCAGATTGAATAGTTGGCATTAACATTTCTTGTGCTCCAATGTTATTCTGTTCTTGACGAACTATTTCTTCAATTTTTTTCATTACTTTAAAGCCAAGAGGTAACCAGGAATAAATTCCAGCGGATGACTGTTTTATCATTCCAGTCATCAACATCAATTGATGAGATTTAATTTTTGCATCGGAAGGTAAGTCTTTTGTCAAAGGTAAGAAAAGTTTGGATAACAACATTAGCTTAAATATCCTCTTATGTTTAAATAATTTTTTGTAACTAAATAATACAATATCAAAAACAATACTGTAGTAATTAAGGTAGTTGTAAAAAATTTTTTGGCAATTTTAGGGTTTTTTGGTGCTCCAGGGTCATTTCCCTGCAAATCATCACTAAATTTGGTATTTTGAGATTTAATACCAATAGGCAAAATCGAAAAAAAAACGATCCACCAAATTGAAATATAAACTATTAAAGATCCAGTTAAGCTCATTAAATTCTTGCAATATTAATAGTTGTATATGGTTTTTTTCCCGTTCTGTCTCTCACAATTTTTCTACATGTTTGTTTTAAAGTTTCTATAAGATTTGTTTCTTGTTTTTTGCTTTGCAAAGAGAAGGTTCTACATATGCTTACAACTTCATCTTCAATATCAAAAACAAGATTGTCTGACATGTCATCCTCTGGTATTCCTTTAAAAGAAACCATTGGTTTTTTTATTTTCCCATTATCAGATACAATTAATGTAACTTCTAAATATCCATTTGCAGCTAAACTCTTTCTTTCTTTTAAAGAATTAGTGTCTTCTTTTATTCCTATTGAACCGTCTAAGTACATTCTTCCAGTTGGTGCTTTGTCAATAACTTCAGGTTTGTCGCCAGGATAGATTCTTAAAATGTCTCCATTTTCAATTTGAATAGAGTGAGGGACTTGCATTTCTTTTGCAAATTTAGCCTGTTCAATCATATGACGGTGTTCACCATGAACAGGAATAACAGATTTTGGCTTTATCCATTTATACATATCTTTAAGATCTTCTCTGTTAGGATGTCCAGAAACATGAACGAATGAGTTTTCTTCTGTAATTAACTCGATGCCCTTTTTAACGATTTCATTGTGCATGCTATAAAGTTTTTTTTCATTTCCTGGAATAATCTTTGAGGAAAAAATAATAGTATCATCTTTATCAATATGAACATCTGGATGAATATCAGTTATAATTCTTTTCATAGCGCCCATGGGCTCTCCCTGACTACCTGTACATAAATATATAATTTTTTCTCTTGATATTTTTTTTGCGTCTCGAGGATCAATTGGTTCCATTAAATTTTGTAAATAACCACATTGTCTAGCTGCCTTATAGATTCTATTCATCGACCTTCCAACCAATGAAATTTGTCTATTAGTTTTTTGAGCACAATAAAAAATCGTTTCCATTCTAGCTACATTAGAAGCAAAAGACGTAACGACTACTTTTTTTTTTAAATTAGAAATTATTTTTAATAAACTTTCTCTTACATCTAACTCTGAACCAGCTCTTCCTTCATTAATGACATTTGTTGAGTCACATACCATTGCTAAAACATCTTGCTCACCAATGGCTCTCAATTTTTTTTCGTTAATTTTTTCCCCTACTAATGGATTTGGATCGCACTTCCAATCGCCACTATGCAAAACAATTCCTAGAGGAGTTTTTATACTCAAAGCATTTGGCTCTGGGATTGAATGAGTTAGAGTTATAAAGTCTATTTCGAATGGGCCAAGTTTTATTTGACTATTTAATTGAACTATATTTAAATATTTTGTGATATCAATTTTTTTTTCCTTAAATTTTTCTTTAAGCAAAGTAGCGGTAAAAGGAGTAGCAAATATTTTACATTTAAGATGAGGCCAAATTATAGACACAGCTCCTATGTGATCCTCATGTGCATGAGTTAAAATTAAACCTAAAAGATCATTTTTTTTATCAATTAGAAAACCTGGATCAGGATAAATTAAATCTATTCCAGGTATTGTATCGTCTGCAAAGGAAACACCCATGTCCACAGCAATCCATTTTGAGTCATCTTCGTTACCATAAGAGTATAAATTTAGATTCATTCCTATTTCACCCGAGCCACCTAAAGGGCAAAATAATATTTGTTCTTTGCTCATTTAATTAAAATCTTATAAATATGCATAATTCCTTTAATGGTAATATTTTGATCAATATATGGTTTTTTAGTTATAAATCTTGAAAGCATTTCAGAATAACCACCGGTTAAAATAATTTTAAAATTACATCTGAATGATTTTGTAATTTTGTTAATAATATTATTTATCAATCCTTGATAGCCCCATAGAAAACCTGCGTTCAATGCATCTTTTGTATTACTTCCATAACTTTTATTTTTAATTTTTAACTTAAATAAAGGTAAAGCTGAAGTATATTTATTTAAATTCATAATAGATAGTTTTATTCCAGGCGCTATAACACCACCTCGATACACACCTGGTTTCTTTATAATATCAAAAGTGGTAGCCGTACCAAAATCTACGATTAAACAGTTTGTCTTAAATAAAATATATGAGCCGATTGCGTTTGCTATTCTATCTGATCCTAGTTGTTTGAAACTGTCTACTTTGATTTTAATTATTTTTTTCAAAGGTAAAGATTTTATTTCGTAACATAAGAAACCTTTTCTCTTTAAAAAACTACTTATATTTCTAAATATATGCGGTACTACACTCGAAAATAAAACTTTTTTTTCTATCTTTTTTTTTAAAATAATTTTGAAAAATTTTGATAGATATTTTTTGCTGGTAAGTTTGTTAGTTTCAATATTATATGACTTGATGATTTTAAATTTATCACTTGTAAGACAAATTTTCGTCAATGTGTTTCCAATATCACCAATTAAATACATCGTCATATTATATATATTTTTTCTTAATATAGGTTAAATTGTGGTTATCAAGATCTATAATAAGTTTATCATAGTGTTTTTTGATTTTTTTGAGAATAAAATGATTTTTTATAATCTTTTTAGAGTGGAGACATAACGAAGTGGATTTAAATTTTTTACTTTTTGGAGATTTTTTTGAGTTTATGCCAATTCCAGTTATCAAATATTTATTATTCTGATATTCTATAATTTCTTGAAGAATGCCACACAACTTTTTTCCTTCTATAAGCAGATCGTTTGGAGCTTTAATAGTTACTGGTTTTTGAGAAAATTCACTCAAGATTTTTTTAATAATATTTACGTTGAGACTCAAAAAATCCCTTATCTTAATTTTTTTTAAATTTACTTGAAAGAAAATTGAAAGAAATAAGTTTCCTTTTAGTGAAATCCATTTTTTTCCCATGGTCCCCTTTCCTTTGGTTTGGCTATCTGATATCGCTAAACCAAAAAAGATATTCTTGTCTCTTATAAGTTTAATAGCTTCCTCGTTAGTGCTTTTAACTTTTTTAAATTTTACTACTTTTAAACTCATTAATTTATTACCAACATGTCTACTATAGTGTTTAAAAATGAGGGATATAAAAAGAAAAACCCAAGAAATAAACAGCAGGCCAAAAGAGTACCAGATATACTAAAGCTTTTACCAGAGTCTAATGATTGTTTATTTTCATCAAAATAAATTATCTTAATTATTCTCAAATAATAAAACGCAGAAATTACTGTGCTTAACAAACCAATAATCGCCAACATATACATTTTACTCTCAATTACGGCCATAAAAACATAAAATTTTGCAAAAAATCCTGCTAAAGGAGGAATTCCTGCCAAGGAAAATAGAATTATTAAAAATGCAATTGATAATAAGGGGTGGTCTTTTGAAATTCCTGAAAGGTCATTAATATCCTCTGTATATTTTTCCTCTTTCCTCATTAAAAAAACACATCCAAAAATTCCCAAATTCATTACGGCGTATATTGAAATATAAATTATAGTGCTGCTGTAACCTGATGTTGTCCCCGTAGCAACACCAGCTAATGCGTAACCTATGTGACCTATAGAACTATATGCAATCAGTCTCTTAATATTTTTTTGTCCAATAGCTGCAACCGCGCCTAATATCATCGACGCTAAAGAAACAAATATTAAAATATTTTGCCAGTGATCAATTAACTGAAGAAATGGGATTTGTATAAATCTTATAAAAATTGCTAAACCAGCAATTTTTGGAACTATTGAAAAAAAAGTTGTTACAGAACTTGGAGATCCTTCATACACATCTGGTGTCCACATATGGAAAGGAACAGCTGAAACTTTAAAAGCAAGACCCACCAAAATAAATACCATAGCAAAGATAGCTCCAAGATTATCATTGTTCATTTTTGAATATATTGCCTCAAAATTTGTTGATCCGGTAAATCCATACAATAGCGAGCATCCATATAAAAGTAATCCAGACGATAAAGCGCCTAAGACAAAGTATTTAAGTCCGGACTCATTCGATTTTAAATTATCTCTATTTAGAGAGGCTAAAATGTATAATGCAAGTGACTGAAGCTCTAATCCTAAGTAAAAAAGAATAAGGTCGTTAGCTCCGATCATTATAAACATTCCTAAAACTGACAAAAGTATCAATAAAGGATATTCAAAATAATTTATTTTCATATCTCTAATATAATTTTGAGAGATGATCATGATAAATAAAGTACCTGCAAGTATAAGGACTTTAAAAAAGTTAACATAAGAATTAATTACAAAACTTTCTGAAAATAATTTTCCACTTACATTAAAGGAATTTATAATAATAAGTATCAAAGCTATTAAAATTATATAGGAAGTTTTCGATATTAAGTTATAGCTATTTTTAAAAAAAACACCCAATAATAAAGCTATAAATATAGATATTGAGAGAAATATTTCTGGTAAAATTAAATTAAGATTTTCCATTATTTAATTGGTATAGAGTTTAAAGTTAAATTTTCATAATAAGTTTTAATCAAATCATCCACTGAAACGTGAATAGTATCAAATACTATATTTGGATAAAAACCTAAAATTAATACTAAGATTGCTAAAAAAAATAAAATAAAACCCTCAGAAAAATTTAAATCTTTAAGTCGTTTAAGCTCTGTCTTTTCTAATTTTCCGAAAATAACTCTTTTGTAAAGCCATAAAATATACGCAGCTCCTAAAACAACTCCAATAGTTGCAAAAATAGCTACCAAAAAACTTTTTTGAAAAACACCAACTAAAACAAGAAATTCACCAACAAATCCACTAGTGCCTGGAAGTCCCAATGAACCAAGCATAAAAATTCCAAAAACTAGAGCATATTTAGGCATGATATTTACTATTCCTCCATACGAAACAATAAGTCTTGAGTGAATTCTATCGTAAAGTACTCCTACACAAAGAAACAATGCAGCAGAAATTAATCCGTGGCTTAACATCTGAAAAATACTTCCTTCAATTCCTTGGGTATTCAATGTAAAGATTCCTAAAGTAACGTACCCCATATGTGCAACAGATGAATAAGCAATTAATTTTTTCATGTCTTCTTGCATTAACGCGACCAAAGAAGTGTAAATTATTGCTATAATGCTCAAGGAGTATATTAGAGGTATGAAGTACTCAGAAGCTACTGGGAACATACCGAGAGAAAATCTTAAAAAACCATAACCAGCCATTTTAAGCAAAATAGCAGCTAATATAACTGAACCTGCAGTTGGTGCTTCAACATGGGCATCTGGTAACCAAGTGTGAACTGGCCACATTGGCATTTTTACAGCAAAGGAGCTAAAAAAAGCTAACCAAAGAATATATTGAAATTCTTTTGGTATCTTAATCTCAAAAATTTGTGTTACATCTGTAGTGCCTGTAATCCAATAAATCGATATTATAGCAACTAACATCAATACAGAACCCAGCAACGTGTATAAAAAAAACTTAAATGCAGCATAAACTCTTTTTGGTCCTCCCCAGACTCCAATGATTAAAAACATTGGAATTAATCCGGCCTCAAAAAAGAGATAAAAAACTATAAGGTCTAAAGAGCAGAAAACCCCAATCATAAATGTCTCTAGGACAAGTAGTGCAACCAAAAATTCTCTAAGCCTAATTTTAGTACTATTAATACATGAAATTATACATATTGGAGTAATAAGAGTTGTTAATAAAATAAATAAAATTGATATTCCGTCTATTCCAAATTTAAATTTTATAAATCCACTTATCCAATCTTTTTCTTCAACAAATTGAAAACCTGAATATGTTTTATCAAAGGAATACCATAAAAAAATAGCTAGGAACAAGTTTACAATACTTGTAAACAAAGAAACATAAATCGCACTTTTATAATCTGTCTTTTCACTTCTTGAAAATAAAATAAAAATGGCTCCTAAAAACGGTAAAATTGTTATAGTCGATAATATTGGAAAATTCATTTAGCTTACAATCAAATATGTTAATAAAAAAGACAGTCCTAAAAGCATTATAAATGCATAGTCATAGATGAAACCACTTTGAAATTTAACAGCTTTTACTGAAAAAAATTTAATAATTTTTGAAAATCCATCGGGACCGTATCGATCAATTGTTTTTTCGTCTCCGCTTTTCCAGAAAAATAAACCAATTCTCTTTGAAGGATTTACAATTAAAAAATCGTACAGTTCGTCAAAATACCATTTATTTAATAAAAAATCATACAATGGTTTATTGTAGTAAAGAATTCCTTTTAAAATTGTTTTATCTTTTATATATAAGAAGTAAGATAATGGAATTACTAAAATCACTAAAACTGGTGTAATTGTTAAAAGCCAAATAGGTAAATTAATAAGTTCAATTTTTTCTAAAAAAAATATAGATTCTTTCCAAAAATTTTCATTTTGATTTCCAATTAATAACTCTTTAAATAAAAAGCCAGATAAAATAGCGCCTAAAGATAAAATAATAAGTGGAATTAACATTACCAGTGGTGACTCATGAGTTTTTTCTATTGGAAAATTTGTATTGTTGTAACTACCATGGAAAGTTTTGAAGAAAAGTCTCCATGAATAAACACCTGTTAGCACAGCAGTAAAAATTCCTATACTCATGACATAATACCCAATAGGGGTATTTTTTAAAAAGGCAAATTCTATTATTGCATCTTTAGAATAAAACCCAGATAAAAAAGGAAATCCGGTTAATGCAAGTGTTCCAATTAACATCAAAAACCATGTGAAAGGAAGTTTTTTCCAAACACCTCCCATTTTTCTAATATCTTGCTCGTCATTAAATGCATGAATTACTGAACCTGATCCTAAAAAAAGAAGAGCTTTAAAAAAAGCATGAGTGAATAAATGAAAAATTGCAACATGATAAGCTCCTATCCCCGTAGCAAAAAACATATAGCCTAATTGACTGCAGGTTGAATACGCAATTATCTTTTTAATATCATTCTGAACCAGAGCTACTGAGGCTGCAAATAAAGCAGTTAGCATTCCAATTATGGCTATAAAGTTTAATGTAAATTGAGAAAATTCAAAAATTGGCGAGCATCTAACTACCAAAAAAACACCTGCTGTTACCATTGTAGCAGCATGAATTAATGCGGATACCGGTGTTGGTCCCTCCATAGCATCGGGTAACCATGTATGGAGTAAAAATTGAGCTGATTTTCCCATAGCACCAATGAAAAGAGTTAAACATATGATTGTAATTAAGTTTAAATTTAACCCAATAAAATTTATCTGTGTGTTTTGTAATTCTGAAATTTTACTAAATACCTCTGAATAATTTAAAGTTCCACAAAATTTAAAAATTAAAAAAATTCCAATTGCAAGACCAAAATCTCCAACCCGATTTACTAAAAAAGCTTTGATTGCGGCGTTGTTTGCAGAATTTTTTTTGTACCAAAATCCTATTAACAAATAAGAAGATAAGCCAACTCCCTCCCAACCAAAAAATAGTTGTAAAAAATTGTCTGAGACAACTAAAGTCAACATAGCAAATGTAAATAAAGATAAGTATGACATGAACCTTGGTTTATTTGGATCACTTTTCATATATCCAATTGAGTAAATATGTACGAGCGAAGAGACAATCGTTACAACAACAAGCATTATTGAGCTAAGAGGATCTATGTTAATTGACCAATCAACGTTAAATTCACCTGAGTTTATCCATTCAATTATTTTATAATTACCGTAAATGTCGTATACAATTCCATTATAAAAAATAACAATCGAAAAAATTGCAGACAAAATAACTAAGGAAGTAGTTAAAATTTCTGAGTATCTATCACCTAAAGGCTTAGCTAGATAA
>MDSV01202961.1_pt1 | contig 10461 bp, 10 predicted proteins | sample 810851 | NCBI WGS metagenome assembly MDSV01 (sample SAMN05326640, study PRJNA326480) | marine metagenome | isolation source: seawater | place: Atlantic Ocean: North East | collected 2012
CATTTTGGTAATCAAAATATTCTAATTTTAATCTTGAGGACATTTGATTAAAAAAATTATTATACTTAACCTGAGAAATATTTTCACTTATTGATCTTAATTCATTATTTGTTTCTGGTAAAACTGCTAATTTATATTCATAAAAATTAATTATTTTTTTATTTACGAAATTATTTATTAAAAAAAAAGAAGGAATTATTGTTATAATGATTGATGTTAATAATATTTTAATATAATTTTTTATAAAAAAATTAATTAAAAAGTTTAAGTCGTATACTTTCTCACTATCATTCATATCTTATAATATTCCCTATACCACTTTATAAAATTCTTTATACCATTTTTAAGAGAAGTATTATTTTTATGTTTTAAATATTTTGTAATTTTAGATACATCAGCATGAGTTTTTAGTATATCTCCTTGTTGCATTTTAATATGTTTTGTTTTAAGTTTTTTATTTGTGTATTTTTCAATTAATTTAACAAAATATTCAAGTTTATTGCTATTTCCAGCTGCTATGTTGAATATTTGATAGTGTTTTTTTATGTTTGGCTTTCTTATTAATTTATAAATATAGTTTGTAACATCATCAATATAAGTAAAATCTCTTTCATGATTTCCATAATTATATAGATCAGCTTTTTTGTTATTTAAAATAGAATTTGTAAATTTAAATAATGCCATATCAGGCCTACCATAAGGACCATACACAGTAAAAAATCTTAACCCAGTACAATTTAAGTTAAAGTTATAACTATAACTATAAGCTAATATTTCATTACATTTTTTAGTAGCAGCATAAAATGAAACGGGTCTATCTGTACTAATTTCTTCATTTATTGGAAATTTTTTAGTTGATCCATAAACAGAACTTGAAGAAGCAAATATTAAGTGTTTAATCTTAAATTTTTTTGAACATTCTAATATATTATAAAAACCTACAAGATTAGAGTTAACATAATCATCAGGTTTTTTTAGTGAATGCCTTACCCCAGCTTGAGCTGCTAAATTTATTACAGTATCAATTTTTTTTTTTGAAAAAAAAGACTCTAGTCTTTTTTTATTACTTAAATCCATTTTAATAAATTTAAATCTTGAACTATTTTTTAAATTTAAAAGTCTATTTTTTTTTAAACTAACATCATAATATTTATTTAAATTATCTATTCCAAATAAATTATATTTATTATTTTTATCTAATATAACTCTACATAAATTGTATCCGATAAAACCAGCGCAACCAGTGACTAAAATATTCATTAGTTTGTTGGAATAACAAATTCTGGTCCATCTTGAATACTTTTTGGCCATCTAGATGTGACTGTTTTGAGTTTTGTATAAAAATTTACACCTTCCATTCCATGCATAGCATGTCCACCAAAAAGAGAGTCTTTCCAACCACCGAAACTATGGAAAGCCATTGGAACAGGTATTGGAACATTAACTCCTACCATTCCAATTTTACAATTAGTAGAAAAGTGCCTAGATACTTCGCCATCTGACGTATAGATACTAGCACCATTACCTAATTTATGATCGTTAACTAAATTTAGGGCCTCTTCATAATTATTCACTCTTAACACTGACAATACTGGGCCAAAGATTTCTTCTTTATATATAGTCATATTTTTATCAACATTGTCAAATAGTGTTGGTCCGACAAAATAACCTTTTTCATAACCCTGTATTTTATAGTTCCTGCCATCCAAAACTAGTTTAGCTCCTTCTTTTTCGCCTTCAGATATATAATTTTCTACTTTGTTTTTATGATCTAAAGATATTAAGGGGCCCATGTTTGAGTCTTCATCTGTCCATGGTGCCACCTTTAAAGTTTGACCTTTCATAGACACTTCTTCAACTAATTTATCTGCTATATCTCCAACAGCAATAGCAACAGAAATAGCCATACATCTCTCACCAGCTGATCCATAAGCTGCACCAATAATACCATCAACAGCTTGATTTATATTTGCATCTGGCATAACAACTAAATGATTCTTTGCACCTCCAAGTGCCTGAACTCTTTTTCCTGTTTTTGAAGATTCTTGATAGATGTACTTGGCAATTGGTGTTGAGCCAACAAAACTGATAGAAGAAATATCATCAGAATTTATTAATAAATCTACAATTGTTTTATCACCATTGATAACATTAAATACTCCATCAGGAAGCCCAGAATCAGAAAAAAGTTCTGCTAATTTTAAACTACATGAAGGGTCTTTCTCTGATGGTTTTAATATAAAAGAATTACCACAAGCAATTGAAATTGGAAACATCCACATAGGAACCATGGCAGGGAAATTAAAAGGCGTAATTCCTGCAGTTATTCCCAAAGGTTGCCTTATTGACCAGGAGTCAATATTTGTACCAACATTTTGAGAAAACTCACCTTTTAATAAATGAGGTATTCCACATGCAAATTCAACTACTTCTAGACCACGAGTAACAGAACCTTTAGCATCTTCAAATGTTTTGCCATGTTCAATACAAACAATTCTTGCAATATCATCCAAGTTTTGCTCAATTTTTTCTTTAAACTTAGATATGACTCTAGATCTTTTTAAAGGAGTAAATTCTTGCCATTTAATAAATCCTTCTTTGGAGCTTTTCATTAAACTATCAAAATCATTTTTGTCTGAAAGAATAACTTTACCTATTGGTTCTCCCTTTGATGGGTCAAATATATCTTGATAACTATGTGATTTGGCTAAATTATTACCATGAATGTAATTTTCTACTTTATTCATTAGTTCTCCTATAAATTAAAATTAAATTTCTTAAATAAATAAAAATACCAAATGATTGTCCTAAAATAATTACAGGATCTTTTCTAAATATCGCATATATTAAAAGACCTATTCCACCAAAAATACTTAAGTACCAGAAAATGATTGGAATTGCACTTCTTCCTAATCGCTCAGAATACAGCCATTGAAATATAAATCTTGATGCAAAAAGAGCTTGTCCTGTAAAACCTATAATCAAAAAAATAATTTCAGTTTGAGTTAAGTTATTAAAATAATTAATCATTTTTTTTATTGATGAGATTTATTACTTTATACATATCAATAATGCCTCTGTACAGCCTATCTATTGTTCCGTAATTTGACTTACCTTTTAATCTTGGTCTATGACTAACATTTTCATAATGAACATTAGTTTTAAAGGCTTTAAAAAAAGCAGGTATAAACCTATGCAAACCATTAAAATAGGGAATTTTAATAAATATATTTTTATTAAAGACTTTTAATGAACATCCGGTATCTAAACATCCATCTTTTAAAATAAAAGATCTAACTAAGTTTGCCAACTTAGATGATATTTTTTTCAAGTAGTTATCTTTTCTGTTTATTCTAATTCCAGAAACAAGAGAAATATTTTTATCAGAATAATAAATTGATAATAAATTTCTAATATCTTTTGGGTGGTTCTGACCATCACCATCTAATGTTACAATTGTATCATATTTACTTTCCATAACTCCTTTTCTAATAGAAAAACTTTGGCCATAATTTTTATCATTTTTAAAAACTCTAATGGACAATTTATTTTTAAAGTTTTTTAATTTTTCAAAAGTATTATCATTACTACAATCATCAATAATAATAACTTCAAATTTTTTAATAAATGTATCAAGATATTTTTCAATTTCTTGAAGTAAATCTATAATATTATCCTCTTCGTTAAAAACCGGAATAACGATAGAAAAGTTATCCATTTTTATTTTACTGAATTAATAATTTTACATAATTTTAATATCTTTTGCTTAGATAATGAAGGGTAATTACCTAAATAAAAACCATAAAAGTGAATGTGGTCAGTAATTGGATAATTAAGATGATATTTTTTTGGAAATAAAATTTTTAAATATGGTTGTCTTAATTGATTTCCGCCACCTGCACTTCCTCGCCTGTATTCGACTCCAGCTAAATCCATTGCTTTCATTAATTTTTTTGCAAATTTATTATTTGGTTTTCTCAAAATTAAGTTAAAAGCATAATTGCTGCTACCTTTTAAATCAAAATCAGTAAAAAATTTTTCTTTATTGATATGTTTTAGGAAAATATTATGATTAATATTTCTTTTAATTATATTTTCATCTAAACTTTTAAGTTGGTTAATACCTATTATTGCATTTATTTCTGTGCTTCTTAAATTATAACTTGGGTATGCAAATATAAATTTTTCATTTAAATCTTTATGTTTATTTATATATAATTTTTTAAAAGATTTATCATTAGACTCTCTTACCATACCATGAGATCTCATAAGTCTTAACATTTGATAAACTTTTTTATTATTAGTTGAAACAATACCACCTTCAATTGTTGACATATGATGAGCATAGTAAAATGAAAAATTTGACATAAGTCCAAAACTACCAAGTTTTTTATTATTAAATTTAGCTCCATGAGATTCACAGACATCTTCAATTAGATGTATTTTTCTTTTTTTGAGTTCTGATAGTAATTTTTTAGAAAGACCATTAAAGCCTTGAGCATAAGTTATAAAAACTGCCAGTGTTTTGGAGTTAATAGATTTTAAAATTTTATCTTCATCCATGCAAAGATTTTTCATATTAATATCAACAAAAACTGGTTTCAAATTATTTTGTAAAACAGATGAAATATCAGAGACCCAGGTTAAAGACGGAACTATTACTTCATTTTTTTTATAGAGCTGTCTTAATACTGACATACTCAGAAGATTGGCCGATGAGCCTGAATTAACAAAAACACTATATTTGACACCTAACCAATTAGACCAAAATTTTTCAAATTTATTTACATTTTCTGACTGTGTAAGCATTGGATTTTTTTTCTTTAAATGACTGATAACTAAGGCTAGATCAGCCTTAGATATATTATTAATCATTAAGGGAAAATTATAAGATTTATTTTTTTTTATAGCATTCATATTATTTCTTTCATTAGTTTTAAATAATCCTAAGTCAATATCATTTATCTATATAAAAATCTTTTTCTATAAAAGATAAAAAATTTTTTAATTCTGATTCATGCCGAAACTTAATAATTTGAAATCTTTGTTTTTTAAGTAAAGATAATAATTTGTAATATATTGCATAAGTATAGGAAATAATTTTTTTTGTTTTTTTTATAAAGTTAACTAAACCATGATCTTTTATCTCATATATATTTAAGTTTTGCATAATACCATCTAAGCATTTTAGAGAAAAGATAGTTGAAATATTATCTTTTTTAATTAGAGACTTCTCAATGAATTTTTTAAAAATATCAATGGAATTACTATCAAATATTTCTCTCGTTTTTTTTTCAGAATAGTGGTTGGATACACTACTGACCCCCCTATTTGGGTGATGTTGTCTCAGCATATATAAACAATCTAAAAATTTAGACTTACCATTGATTACAATTGAAAATGAACTCATATACTCTCTGATATTTCTATCAATTATTTCTATACTGGGTTTTTTATCTTCAATAAAATTTTGCGTTCTATTAACTGAAAATTCTGGTACAAAATAATTTTTTGATAAATGAAGAGCTCTTTTATAAGCAAAATTTTCATTAATTTCGATTTTATTCCAATAACTATGCATTTTTGAAACTTTTTGGTAAAGCTCATTATTATTAGTTTCAAATACATAGGCCCTACCCTGGACACTTCTATAGTTATTATTTTTTTCCAAAAAATTTGCACATTTAATTAGAGACTTTGTAATAAAGAAATCATCATCTCCAGAAAAACAAATATATTTTTCTTTAACTAAGGTAGATAATTTATATATCGTTTTGGCATCATTTAATTTAGGAAAATGATAGTAGTATATTTTACAAACGCTTTTATTATCAATTATTGATTTTAACTTATTACTTGAGTCATTATTACTTGCATCACCAATATATACACTTACTTGATCATTACAAAATAGATAATACTTTATAAGCCTTTGTACAAAATCTAATCTATTTAAGGTAGGTATAATAATGCCAACTTTATTCATAATTAATTACAGCTTATCAGCTAAAATACATAAACATCAACTGAAATTTTGTAAATATTTTGATATTTAAAATCTTAAAAGAAATACTTTTTAAGTCATAAAAGTTACTATATTAATTTAATTGTTTTATATTCATATTGTAATAATTTAATGAAAAAAATAAGTTCATATAGACTCTTGCGAGAGAAACAATTTTCAGAAATTACTGATAATTTTACTCATATAAAGTTTAGTAATTTGATAGCGTGTCATAAAATTGATAGAAAGCTATTTAATAAATTAAAAAAAGAATCTGAAAAATTTCTTAATATTTCAAAAAAATATAATCTTTCCAATATGACTCCAAATGGAAAGTTAATGCCAAAAAGAGAAAATGAAAAAATATTTAATAATATTGTAACAATTTATAGAGATATAATTATGTCATTAAACTTTGCTCACTTAATAAAAAAATGGGTTGTTCCAGCGATAAGATATAAAGAAAGCAATACAAATAAACTTAATTTAAAAAGATCATCTAGGACAGAGTTACCTCATAGCGACTCATGGGCAGGATGGGGGGATAGTTGTATCTTAGTTCAGATACCAATTCTAGGTGATATAAAAAATAACAGAGTAGATTACTATGAAATACCCTCTGATTTAAAAAAAGATTGGATGAAAGAAATAAAATTTGACAAAGCAAAAAAATTTGTATCAAAATGTAAAAAATTAAAACATCATTATAAATCTGGTTATATTTATATTTGTGATATTTCTGTTGTGCATAGCACCAAAAGATTAAGAGATTCCAAACCTAGAATGAGTATAGACATACCTTTGATTTTGAAATCTACAAATAACATAAATAAAAAATTTAAAAGTGATATTATTTCAAATAATAAAATTAACCTTTTAAATAAAAAATATAAGATTAATTGTCCTGTGAAAATGGGCAAAATTAGTGAAAAACCAATTAGTTTTAAATATATTAAATAAATTATTTCAATTTAATTTTTTCAAGAATTACTTTCCATTGACTAATACCATCAAAATTATTTAAACACTTATTCATTCCATTTAGAGCTATTCTCTCTCTTTCTTTGTCATTTTTTAAATAAAATATTATTTTTTCTAGTAATTCTTCTTTAGTCTTAAAAGGAACATAATCATTATATGGATCAAAAAGTTTTGAAACTTGTTTGTTTTCAGTCTCAATTAATAAAGCACCTGATATCATTGTGTATAAGCTTCTTCCTTTTATCTGATCATAATCAACACTCATTGAAAAATTTAAACCAATTTTTGCTTTTGATAGTATCTGACTATGCATTTTGTTTGAAGGTTGATTACCTCTTTGATTTATTGATAAATACACATTGAAAGAGGGGGATAAATTTTTCTCTAAATAATCAATAAATTCCATTCTATAATCTCTATATGAATGCCCTTGACCCATAAAAACAACATCATAATTTTTTTCAGGATTACTTTTATATTGTTCAATATCTGGAGGGGGTACAAAATCAAAATAAAATGTATCTTTGTTTTTTTTTGAAAGGTCGTAATAATCCATATAACCTCTTGGATTATCAGCACAAATATGCAAATTAAAATAATTATGATCAATTAAATTTTTATGTTCAATGGTAAAACTTTTTGAGCATGAGTCCCACCACATAAATATAAATTTACAATTTATTTTTTTAATTAAATATTTTAGCAATTTATGTGATGGATGAAATTTATTATTAACACGTAAGGTACTCATTATAATTAGAGACGGATTTGATTTAATTACTTTTAAAAAAAACATTGAAGCTAAAGTAAGTTCGTATTTAACTTCATCATAAAAAAAAGTATCAACATTATAATTAAGTTTTTTTAACCAAGGTATTGTATGAACTAAATTTGGATTAAGTTCTTTTTTATCATAATGATAAAATTTGTAATCTATATATAGGATATTTTTTTTTTTTGAATTATCAGAATCTGTTTTTTTTAAAAAATAAGTACACTTTATAAATGTAAAAAAAAATATTAAATACGATAAAAATAATTTTGGATATAAAAAAAAAATAGAAATATTAAAAATCTTTCTATATCCATATTTTAATATTTTAGTTATTATTTTCATTAATTAATTAGGTAGATTTAAAATAAGACTTAACATCTATTTTGGGTCTTAATGCTGGAGCTCCCCAAGGATAAGGATATGTTCCTCGAGTACTATCAATATGATAATTATCTATAATTCTAAAAGATAAGATGTTTCGTTCTTTGATCTGGTAAGTCGTGTTTGCCGCACCAGGAGGTAGGTAAATGTTCAGTCCTATAAATATTACACCTTCATGAAATAGATTTTTTTGAAATTTAAATACTGTTTTAATTATCCCTTTTCTTTTTGGTGTTTGTTTACCCCATTCTCCATGTGAATAATCATCCTGAGCAGCAAAAAGTAAATTTCCTGACTCATTAATGAGCTCAATTGAACTAGCAATTTGTAAATTGTTAGTTTTTAATTCGTATTCAATCTCAAGAAAAACATCTTCATTAATATTAAAATCTGACTTAATATTTTTACTTTCATCATATGTTTTTATATTTATTAATTTAATATTATCATTTTCTGGAGCATCATTTTTTGACCAATTTATCTGCCCTTCATTTAGTGAGTTAGTTTTATTTATGCCAGTAATATATTCATTTACAATTTCATCAGTTTTCCCATAATTAACTAGAGAGCCTTTAGAAATTAAAATAGTTTTTGAACATAAAGATTTAATTGAATCCATATTATGACTTACAAATAATACTGTTCTGCCACCCTTCTCGCTCACGCTTTTAATTTTATTAGATGCTTTCTTTCTGAATGAAAGATCTCCGACTGACAACACTTCGTCAACTATAAGTATATCAGGATCTAAATGAGCAGCTATTGCAAAACCTAATCTTACAACCATTCCTGATGAATATCTTTTTACAGGAGTATCTAGGTATGTTTCAACTCCAGCAAAGTCAACTATCTCCTCAAGTCTATTTTTTATTTCCTTATTACTTAAACCATTAATGGAGCCGTTTAAAAAAATATTTTCCCTTCCAGTAAGTTCTGCATGAAAACCAGTTCCAACTTCTAATAAACTTGCTACCCTACCTTTTATTTTTATCTCCCCTTTTGTTGGTGAAGTAACTCTAGAAAGTAACTTTAACAATGTTGACTTACCTGCTCCATTTATACCAATTATTCCAAGTATCTCACCCTGATCAATTTCTAAACTTAGATTGTTAATAGCCAAAATTTTTTGATTAGCATTATTAGTGTTAGCAAATCCTAATTTTGTATTAGGATCCTCCCTACCTCTAAATTTTGCGTAAAAAGATTGCAAATCTCTATAAAGAGTACCATGACCAATTACCCCTAAATTGTATTCTTTATATAAATTTTCAATTTTTATAGCTTTTTTCATATTAAATTGTATCCATAAAATTTTTTTCCATTCTATTAAAATTTATAAGACCAATTATAAAAACTACTAACGTTACTGAAAGACTAATTAAAATTTGAGAAAAGGCAATAGTGCTACTATTAAAAAAAATATCTCTAAACAATTCTACAACAGCAGTCATTGGATTAAAAGCAAACCAAATTTGATATTTTTCACTAACAATACTTAGTGGATAGACTATTGGTGTAGCAAACATCCACAATTGTATCCCAAAAGATAAAACAAAGCTTAAATCTCTATATTTTGTTGTTAAAGAAGAGATCAAAATACCAAATCCAAGACTCAAAAAAGCCATTTGCAGAAGCAGCAAAGGTATCAATAAAATTTTAAAATTTATATTTATGGTGAAATTACCAAAATAGGAAAAATATAATAAAAAAAAAATAAGTACACAAAACTGCAGTGCAAATTGAAGTAATGAAATTATTACGTTTGCTATTGGTACTGTTAATCTTGGAAAGTAAACTTTACCAAAAATATCTCTATTAACTAAAAATGTATTACTTGTTGCATTTAAGCATACAGAGAAATAAACCCATGTAATGTTTCCAGCTAAATAAAATAAATAAGGTGGAACACCTTCAGTTGAGATGTTAGCTATTCTTCCAAATATAATCGCAAAAACAATTGAATTAACAATAGGTTGAATAATATACCATAACGGGCCAAGAATAGTTTGTTTGTAAAATACGACAAAGTCTCTTTTTACAAACATAAGAATTACGTTAAAATATTTTATTAATTCAAAGATATTAAAATCAAACAAACCTCTTTTTGAAGTTATAACAATATCCCAATCTTTATCTTTTGATTTCATATATCCTTAATTACTAATAATTATAACATTCTAAATTAGTTATTTGTAGATAAAGAATTAAAATGAAAATCCTGGCAACGACCTACTCTCCCATGTCTTAAGACAAAGTACCATCGGCGCTAACAGCTTTCACGGTCGAGTTCGGGATGGGATCGGGTGTTTATCTGTTGCTA
>MDSV01204788.1_pt1 | contig 10461 bp, 7 predicted proteins | sample 810851 | NCBI WGS metagenome assembly MDSV01 (sample SAMN05326640, study PRJNA326480) | marine metagenome | isolation source: seawater | place: Atlantic Ocean: North East | collected 2012
ACCGTTTTCTTACGAAGGACCTAAGAGAATGAGAAGTGCAATTATGGGATTAGAGCAATTTAAAAAACATTTAGATACAGTAATTGTTGTGCCAAATCAAAATCTTTTCAAAATTGCTAGTGAAACTACTACATTAGAAGAGTCATTTAATTTATCTAACAATGTTTTAAAACACGGTGTACAAAGTGTAACTGATTTAATGGTTAGACCGGGAATGATAAATCTTGATTTTGCTGATGTTGAAACCGTTATGAGTTCAAAGGGCAAAGCAATGATGGGAACGGGTGAAGCAGAGGGAGAAAATAGAGCGATGACTGCTACTGAAATGGCACTTAATAATCCACTGATCGATGAATATTCTCTTCAGGGTGCTAAAGGATTATTAATAAATATTACAGGTGGAAATGATCTGACGCTCTTCGAAGTAGACCAGTCCGTAAATAAAATTAGAGCAGAAGTAGATCCTGAGGCTGAAATAATTTTTGGCGCTATAAAAGATGAAAACATGACAGGGAAAATTAGAGTATCTATAGTTGCTACTGCTCTTGATGGATATAAAACAGAGGATAAAACTGTACTTAATATGGTCTCTCGTATCCACAATAGAAATACAGGTTACTCTGAAAATTTATTTTCTCACAATCCAAGAATGGATAATAACACATTAAATTCTATCGATGGAGCGACAGCCCTCAAACTTGATGAAAGCTTTCAAATAGAGGAAGACGAGCAAAGTGAAGCAACAGAAAGTCTTAATTATAATTCAGAGAGTCAAAACTCTATCGATGAGATGGCTAACTTAGAACATGATGCAGGAAGTCTACCTACAGGAGTTTCTATTGAAAGCGCATCCTACATTGAAAATAGCAATTTAGATGAAAATGTTAGCATTGAACCCGCGGATGAAAATTTTAAAGAGGAATATACTCCGAAACTATTTTCCGAGGATCAAAGTAATCAAACAGAAAATGTATCATCAGATGAGACAGAAAATGTATCATCAGATGAGACAGAAAATGTTGAAACAGATCAATTATTTAATCAAGATTATGACGAGGAAGATGAATTTGAAATACCGGCATTCTTAAGAAAACAAAAGTTTTAATGATTAATTTTTTGACTAATGAACAATCAAACTTCATCACTGGAATTTTCACATTTTCCAGTAATGTTGAATGAAGTTATAAAAATATCATCACCTTCTGCTGGTGGAAATTTTATTGATTGTACATTTGGTGTAGGCGGTTATTCTAAAGAAATTCTTAAATTTCCTAAAACTAAAGTAGAAGCAATAGATAGAGATAAAAAAGCACTCTCCAAAGCTAAAGATCTTGAAAGAAAATATCCTCAAAGATTTAAATTTTATCAAATTAAATTTAGTCAATTAGATGATATTTCGAATGATCTTGCAGATGTAATTATTTTCGATTTAGGTTTATCATCCATTCAATTAGATGATTTGGATAGAGGTTTTTCATTTAAATCTACAAATAAGCTAGATATGACCATGGGCTTAAACGAAATTTCTGCTTTAGAGGTAATTAATAATCTTAGTGAGGCAGATTTAAAATCTGTAATTAAAATTCTTGGAGATGAAAAAGAAGCATCAAAAATAGCAAAAAACATCGTAAAATTTAGAAATCAAAAAAAAATAACTAGCACCACTGATTTAGTAAAAATAATTCAAAAAAGCAAAAGAAAAAATTATTTAAAAAAAATAAATCCATGTACTAAAACTTTTCAAGCAATAAGAATTTTTGTTAATAAAGAAGTTACTGAATTAATAAATGGTGTTATCAACGCAACAAAAAAATTAAAACCTGGTGGAAAAATTCTTGTTATTAGCTTCCATTCAATCGAAGATAGAATTATAAAATATTTTTTTAATAATTTTTCCATAAACAAATCTAAGCCATCAAGATATTTTCCCGAAAAAAATGATAATGAACAAGTTTTATTTGACGAATACAAAAATAAAACATTTAAACCATCCAAAAAAGAAATCGATCAAAATAATCGATCGCGGTCAGCAAAACTTAGATTTGCTGTTAGAAATAGGAATAAATTTAAGTACCCAAGTGATTTTATTAAAAAATTTCAAAAATATTTAGATTTGGAAGCCACAAATGTTTAAAAAAAAATTTTTAATCTCAAGTACTATGTTTATTTTATTATTGATATTTACATCAATAGTTAAAAATAAGACTAGATTAATAGAAAAAAAAATAACAAACTTAAAAATTAAAGTTGCGTCCCAAGAAAAAAATATTAATGAAGCTCAATTAGACTTTTTCTACTTAACATCCCCAAAAGAAATAGAAAAAAAACTTAATGAGATTGGATTTAATAACTATCAACCAATTGAATACTCAAAAATATATTTTAGTATTTCGGATCTGACTAATAATCAAAATAAAGTTTCTATACTCAAAAAATTAAATGAAGAAAAAATTAAAAAAAAATAAAGATATAAATCAAACAAGCTTCTATTTTGAAGATTATTTAGAGACAAATAAAAAGAATAAGATATTAAAAAAATCAAATAATTTACAAGATAGGATTTATCTACTATTTTTTTTCTTTTTTTCTTTAGTACTAATTTTTTCTTTTAAAATTATTCACATATCATTATTTAAAAAGGATATTTTTAGTTTTGAAGATCATAAGTCAAAATTTTCATTACTTAGAAGAGATATTGTTGATAGAAATGGAGTAATAATTTCAAGAAATATAAATACTTTTCATGTTGCAGTAGATCCAAAACTTGTTAATGACAAAAAAAACTTTTTAATTAAGCTCAGGATTAACTTTCCAGAGCTTCCATTTAATGAAATAAAAAAGAGATTAAATGGAAATAAGTATTTTCGTTTAAAAACTAGAGTAAATCAAAAAGAAAAAGAAAAGTTTTGGGCCCTTGGAGAAAAAGCAATTAGGTTTGAACCTTTTCAGGCAAGAATGTATACACATGGAAATCTATTCAGCCATATAATTGGTCAAGTTGATTATGATAATTATGGAATATCGGGTGTAGAAAAATACTTTGATAGAGAACTTAAAGACAAGAAACTTAAAGATCAGCCTTTAAAATTAACCTTAGACAGCAATATCCAATATTTAATTCATAGAGAACTTAACGAGTCTATTTTAACATTTAATGCAACTGGTGGCGGGGCATTATTAATGGATGCAAATAATGGTGAAATAATATCTCTAGTTTCATTACCTAGTTTCAATATTAACAAAAGAATTACTATTACTGATAAAAATTATATCAATAAAATTACAAAGGGAGTTTATGAATTAGGTTCAATTTTTAAGACTTTCACAGTTGCGTTGGCACTTGACCATGAACTTGTTAATCCAAATACCTTAATTAAAAATATTCCAAAAAATTTAAAATGCTCAATTCATAATATTACTGATATGAAAGAACATCCAAAAAACTTAACAGTAGAAGAAATTTTAGTCAGGTCATCTAATGTTGGATCCGTAATTTTGGCAAAAAAGATAGGTGAAGAAAGATTTAAAAAATTTATAAATAAAACTAAGTTGACAAAAAACCCAATAATTGAATTGGAAGAAGTAGGCGTTCCTCATCAATTTAATTGGAATAAATGTAAATTAGAAACAATTTCATTTGGCCATGGAATTACAACCACTCCTCTTCAAGCTAGTTCTTTATATGCGAGCATGACTAATGGTGGAGCGCTTATTACCCCAACTCTAATCATGAGCAAAAATAAACAATCAAAGGATAGAATAATTTCCAGCGAGACAAGCAAAAAATTGACAAATATATTAAGAAAGGTTGTAAGCAGTGAAAATGGAACAGCAAGTTTAGCTGACCAGAATGGTTATTATGTTGGTGGAAAAACTGGTACTGCAGAAAGTTACGGAAATACAAAAAATAAAATAAATACTTTTATTTCTGTCTTCCCTTCTCATAAACCCAAATATGTTTTACTTGTAATGCTTGAGAATCCAAAAATTAATAAAGAATTAATTTACAATTATAGAGGAGTCAGAACAAAAGCCCCTTATAACACATCTGGTTGGAATTCAGTTTATGTTGCAGGCAAGATTATAAAAAAAATTGGGCCAATTTTAGCCATAAATAACAATGAGTTTATTAACCAGCATGTTGTTGAAAAATTTAATTAAAGATACTTCAAAAGACAAAAAAAATATTTATGTAGAAGGTATTGCAGTTAATAGCAATGATGTCAAAAAAAATTATATTTTTTTTGCAATAAAAGGAAAAAAAAATAACGGTGAACATTTCATAGAAGAAGCAATTCACAAAGGAGCTTCTGTTATCATTTGCTCTAAAAAATATAAAGGCAAACATAATGGTGCTTATGTTTTAAAAAAAAATAATCTAAGAAATTTATTAAGTGTTACAGCATCAAAATTTTACAAACTAAAGCCTAAAAATATGATTGCAGTTACCGGCACTAATGGAAAAACGTCTGTAGCTGACTTTTTTTATCAAATGCTAACAATCAATAATATTCCCGCGGCATCCATTGGCACCCTAGGTATTAAGTATAATAATAAAACTATTAAAACTAATCTTACTTCTCCTGACACGATATCAATTCATAAAAATTTAGAATTTTTAAAAAAAAAAAAAATTGATAATGTTATTATTGAAGCCTCTAGTCATGGTTTAGATCAAAAAAGATTACATAATATTAATTTTAAAGCAGCTATTTTTACTAATTTTACTCAGGACCATTTAGATTATCACAAAACAATGAGATCTTATTTAAATTCAAAATTAATTTTATTTAATGAAATTCTTAAGAAAAAATCTGTAATTATCTCAGATAAAGAAATTACGCCATTTAAAGAATTAAAAAAAATAGCTCAGAAGAAAAAAATAAAACTTTTTGATATTAGTCAAGAATTTGAGAAAATACAAAATCATTCAATTGATTTAGTAGGTGATTTTAAAATTAAAAATTTAGCAATGACAATTGCAAGTTTAAGGATATGTGGATTAAAAGATGAGCTGATATATAAGTCAATTAAAAAACTAAGAGATGTAAATGGCCGTCTTGAAATGGTCAAACAGTATCCGAACAAAATAAAAGTTTTTATTGATTATGCTCATACACCTGATGCATTAATTAAAACTTTAAAAAATTTAACAGAAAAATATGGAAAAAATATTTCGTTAGTTTTTGGTTGTGGTGGTAATAGGGATAGAAAAAAAAGACCTCTAATGGCTAGGATTGCAAATCATTATTGCAAAAAGATTTATGTAACTGATGATAACCCAAGGAATGAAAATCCAAAAAAAATAAGAAATATATTATCAAAATTGATTGAAAAAAATAAATTATTTAACATTGGCAATAGAGCTTTGGCCGTAAAAAAAGCCATTCAAAATGCTCAACATCAAGAAATTGTTTTGATAGCGGGTAAAGGACATGAAGAACAGCAAATTTATAAAAATAAAATATTAAATATTTCAGACAAAAAAATTATCAAAAATTTGAAAATTAAAAAAAAATTACTAACCAAAAATCAACAAAAATACTTTCAAAACCAATTATTGTTAAAAAATATATTGGGTAAAATTAAACCTATCAATTTTAATGGTTTATCAATCGACTCCAGAACAATAAAAAAAAATAATTTATTCCTTGCGATCAAAGGGAAAAAAAATGATGGAAATAAATTTATTAAGAATGTTCTTAAGAAAGGAGCAGCTGGAGTCATTTCTGATCAAAATAATAAAAATATAAATAAGAAAATAATCAAAGTAAAAGACTCAATTTCTTTTTTAAATAAATTTGCCAAAATAAAACGTGAAACTACTTCTGCAAAAATAATCGCAATAACCGGTAGTGCTGGCAAGACATCCTTAAAAAACTTAATGAGAGAACTTCTGAAAGAATTTGGAAAAACACATTCATCTCCAAAGTCTTTTAATAATCATTTTGGAGTCCCGATTAGTCTTTCAAATCTAGACATTGATAATAAATTTGGTGTTTTTGAAGTTGGGATGAGTAAAGCAGGTGAGATTAAAAATCTTACTAAGATGATCAAGCCTCATATAGGAGTAATTACAAATATTGGTGAGGCACATATAGAAAACTTCAAGAATTTAAATGGCATAGCAAAGGCCAAATCAGAAATTATAGAAAAAATTATTCCTGGTGGATCCATAATTTTAAATAGAGATGATAAATTTTTTAATTTTCTTTATAAAAAGGCAAAAAAGTTCAATTTAAAAACCATTACTTTTGGAATTCATAAAAAATCGAATATACGTGTTTATAAAATTATAAAAAAAAATAATATCTCAAAGATATTTATCAGAATTTATAATAAAAAAATTGATTTTGAAATCAAAGATCTAAATATTAGTAATGTACTTGCCTCGATTGCAATTTTAAAAGATCTTAAAATTAATTTTATAAAAATAAAAAATATAATTAAAAATCTCGAACCATCTGATGGTAGAGGTAAAAAATATTTGATAAAAAGATATAAAAAGAGATTTAATTTTATTGATGAAAGTTATAACGCTAATCCACTTTCTGCCAAAAATGCAATAAATAAATTTGGAATTATAAAGAAATTGAAATTTAAAAAATATTTAATATTAGGTGACATGCTTGAGCTAGGACCTAGGTCTAAAAAATATCATGAGGAGATATTTAAAGTTATTAACAATTCTGATATCGACAAAGTATTCATTAAAGGTAAGAATACTATTTTCACTTATAAACATCTTAATAAGGCCAAAAGAGGAAATATTTTACAAAATAATGAGGATATAGATTTTAGTTTAGAAAAAATGATAACTAATAATGATTACTTAATGATAAAAGGTTCTAATGCAACAGGGCTTAATAACTTCAGCAAGAAAATGATAAAAGGAGTATAAATGCTATTTAATTTATTAACTTCATTAATTGATCAGTACTCATTTTTAAATGTTTTTAAATACCTTACTTTCAGGACCGGTTTGTCGGTAGTAACATCTTTAGTAGTCGTATTTATTATTGGAGGTCCATTAATCAAAATATTTTCTGAAAAAATGATAGCTGGACCAATTAGGCAAGATGGGCCAATTGATCATATTATAAAAAAATCTGGCACACCTACAATGGGTGGAGTAATAATTATTATTGGAATTATTTCTGGAACGCTATTATGGTCAGATTTAACAAATATATATGTTTGGACATTAATTTTTGTTTCTTTATCTCTTGGTGCATTAGGTTTATTGGATGATATACTTAAAATAAAATATAAGAACTCTAGGGGCCTTAAGTCAAGATACAAATTTTTAGGTCAAATTATAATCGGAGTAATAACTCTATTTATTTTAATCAATTTTTCTAATCATGAATATTTGTACGATCTTTATTTTCCATTTTTTAAAAATTTAATATGGCACATGGGTTTATTTTTTATACCTTTTGGATTATTTGTAATTATCGGAGCATCAAACGCGGTAAACCTGACTGATGGTTTAGACGGATTAGCTACAGTGCCAGTGATGCTAGTAGCTATTTCATTTACACTAATTTCTTATGTTGTCGGAAACACAATCTTTTCAGAATATTTGCAAATTCAATACATCCCAGACGTAGGTGAATTATCAATTTTTTGTGGGTCAATTGTTGGATCGTGCCTAGGTTTTCTATGGTATAACGCACCGCCAGCAAAAATTTTTATGGGAGATACTGGCTCCCTCTCGCTTGGAGGTTCGCTTGCTGCTATTGCGATCATAGTAAAACATGAAATTGTTTTAGCTATAATTGGTGGATTGTTTGTTTTAGAGACAGTTTCAGTGATTATTCAAGTTGTTTCATTTAAATTAACTGGAAGAAGAATTTTTAGAATGGCACCAATACATCATCATTTTGAAAAAAAAGGGTGGGCAGAATCCACAATTGTAATTCGATTCTGGATAATAGCCATTATTTTAGCATTGGTAGGGCTAGCAACACTAAAGTTAAGGTAAAACATGCCCAATTCGCTAAAACTCAAAGAACTATCGTTCCTTGTTTATGGATTAGGATTATCTGGAATTTCCGTAATAAGATTTTTTAAAAAAAATAAAATTAAAAAATTTGAAGTCTGGGATGACAAAGAAAAATATTTATTAAAAAAATATAGATCCAAAAATTTAAAAAAAACTTTAAGTCGAGTTGATTATATTGTTTTATCACCAGGTGTTAGCTTATTAAAAAATAAAGCCCTAAGAAAATATAAAAAAAAGATAATTACCGATATTGATTTATTTTATCTTTCAAAAAATAAAATCAAAAGTATAGTTGTGACTGGTACAAATGGTAAATCAACTACATGTAAATTAATAGAAAATCTTTTAAGAAAAAATAAATTTAAATGTTCATTAGGTGGAAATATTGGTAAACCAATTTTAGACCTTAAGTTTTCAAATAATAGTTATGTGATAATTGAAGCATCATCATTTCAACTCTCGCATTCACAATTTATTCGTCCAGATTTTGCTTTTTTTTTAAATTTGACTACTGATCATTTAGATTGGCACGGTAGTATGAATAGTTATTTGAATTCAAAATTAAAAATTTTTCATCACCAAGCAAAAAATCATTTCGCATTTGCAAATAAAAATATTAAACAAATTTTTAAAAAAAGGAAATATTCTAGTAAATTCGTAGAACCTAAAATAAGAGAATATAAAAAGATAAAGAATAAGATAAAAAATAATTACTTAACCTCTAAAATTAATGATGAAAATATGAGTTATATTTATTCTCTTTCAAGGATTTTTAAAATCAGTGAGAAATCGTTTGTTCATTCTATGAAATCGTTTAAAGGATTAAGTCATAGATTCGAGATTTTTTTAAAAAAGAAAAATGTCATGTTCATAAATGATTCTAAGGCAACCTCATTTGTAGCTTCAAGCTCAGCCATTTCAAGTTTGTCAAATATTTATTGGATCATAGGAGGTCTTCCAAAAAAAGGAGATAAAATAAAATTATTAAACTTAAAAAAAAATATTATTAAATGTTATTTAATTGGAAAAAATATAAAATTTTTTAAACGACAAATAAAAAATACAATAGTTTATTCAATTACTAAAAACTTAAGAAATTCAATTATACAAATTTTTAAAGATATTAAGCTACAAAAAAAAGGTGAGAAGAGTGTTTTATTAAGTCCAGCAGCAGCGTCTTTTGACCAATTTAAAAATTTTGAAGAACGGGGTGATGAATTTAAGAAATTATGTAAAATATATGCTAGAAAATATTTTTAAATTTTGGCTAATAGATTATTGGAGAAGTATAGATAAAAAAATTTTGTTATGCTTTTTAATATTATTTTTCTTGGGATTGTTTTTTTCATTTTCATCTACATCCTCTCTTGCTGGAGAGAGATTAGATAAAGACTACTATTTTTTTTTTACTAAACATCTTATATTTACATTTTTAGCTCTAGTTTTAATGATAACAATCTCATTGATAAAAACTAAAGTTCTAGTAAAATTTATTACACCCTTCTTTATACTATCTTTCGTTTTTTTAGCATTAGTTCCAATTTTTGGGGTTGAGGTAAAAGGAGCTAAAAGGTGGCTTGATTTTTATTTTTTCAGATTACAGCCTATTGAAATATTGAAACCCTTATTCATATTGATGACAGTCAAAATATTAACTTTTGAAAAATTTTCGAATTCACAATTAAAATATTTTTTGAGCTTTACGCTTTTATGTTCAGTTATAATACTGTTAATCGACCAACCAGATTTAGGACAATCAATTTTATTAATAGGAAGTTGGGTTGCAACTGTATTTGTTTCTGGGGTTAGTTTGATTTATATAGTTGTTTTCTTTTCAATTTTTTTACTATCCTTAAGTTCATTATTATTTTTTTTACCTGAAAAATTTGGGTATATAACAAATCGTTTAATTACTTTTTTTGATCCCAGTCAGGGTGATAAATTCCAGTCTTCCTCAGCGCTTGACGCGATAAAACTAGGTGGATTAATGGGTCAAGGAATGGGTGAAGGTATATTAAAAGAAAGTGTGCCTGAAGCCCATACCGATTATGTTATAGCCGTTATATCTGAGGAATACGGTTCTTTAATTTCAATAATGATATTGATAATCTTCTTGTATATTTCATTTAGAATTATCAAAAATTGTATAAATCAAGATAATCAATTTTTAAAAATTTCCTTAAGTGGATTGGCTACACTTCTGATTTTTCAAACATTTATTCATGCCGGAGTAAATACTGGTATATTACCAACTACAGGAATGACATTACCTTTTCTAAGTTACGGCGGCTCTTCATTAATTGGAAGTGCAATATTAGCAGGTTTAGTTTTGAATTATACTAAAAATAAAGCGTACTTATATGACTAAAAAAAAAATATTAATTGCAACTGGTGGAACTGGAGGACATATTTTTCCAGCTTATAGTTTAGCAAATTATTTAGACAATCATTAC
>MDSV01037952.1_pt1 | contig 10460 bp, 13 predicted proteins | sample 810851 | NCBI WGS metagenome assembly MDSV01 (sample SAMN05326640, study PRJNA326480) | marine metagenome | isolation source: seawater | place: Atlantic Ocean: North East | collected 2012
AAGAAAAACGATTTTTGGAAGAAAATTACAAAAGTTAAGATACGGTGAAAATCCTCATCAACATAGTTCTATTTATGTGAACGACTATGATGATAAACAATTAGGATTTAATCAAATTCACGGAAAAGAACTAAGTTATAATAATTACAATGATATGTTCGCATCATTAGAAATTCTTAACTCACTAAAAAAAAATTCTGGAACTGTAATTATTAAACATGCAAACCCATGTGGAGTATCAGAAAATAAAGTGCCTTTGAATTCGTTTAAAAATGCTTTCGCTTCTGACCCAATAAGCGCTTTTGGTGGAATTATCGCTTGTAATTATAAAATCAATAAAAAGATAGCTTCTGAGATTAATAAAAACTTTTTAGAGGTTGTCCTCGCCAAAGGTTTCGACAAAGAGTCTTTAAAAATTCTAAAAAGTAAAAAAAATTTAAGAATAATTGATATTTCTAATTTTAAACTTAAGAGTCTTACCTCTATCAAGTCTTTTGATGGGTCTTTTTTATTACAAAGTAAGGATAATATAATTATAGATAAAAACAAATTGAAGTGCGTCACAAAATTAAAGCCTAACAAAAAGGAGTTAGCTGAAATTCAGTTTGCCTATAATGTTTGTAAACATGTTAAATCGAATGCGATAGTATTATGTAATAATTTTTCAACGATTGGCATTGGTGCAGGTCAACCGAGTAGATTGGACAGTTGTAAAATTGCAGTTCAAAAAGCTAAACAATTTCAGTCCACAAAAATAAGAAATTCTATAGCTGCATCAGATGCTTTTTTTCCTTTTGCAGATGGAATAAATGTTCTTGTTAAAGCTGGCGTTAAAACTATAGTTCAACCAGGCGGCTCAATTAGAGATCAGGAAGTTATAAATGTTGCTAATAAGGCTAAAATAAAAATGGTTTTTACAGGTATTAGACATTTTAATCACTAATGTATTTGGTCTATTTTTGCAGCTAAAATAAAATCGCTTTCTGCGAGTCCTTTAATAGCATGAGTAAAAATTTTTACTGTACAATAGCCCCACCCAAAAGAAATATCTGGATGATGATTTTCTGACTCAGCTACATAACCAACTTTGTTAACGAAGTTTTGACTTTCTTCAAAATTTTTAAATTTAAACTCTTTGGTTAAATAATAACTTTCATCATCGTTGCTTTTAACATCCCAATTGTCTACTTTTTTAAGATATTTATGTATCTCGCTCTTGTCAAAAGCTGGAATATTCCCATCACAGGCAATACACTTTTTTTTTGATAAATCTTCCATAATTTGGAGCGGGCAAAGGGGCTCGAACCCTCGACCTTCTCGTTGGCAACGAGACGCTCTACCACTGAGCTATGCCCGCAATACTTTAAAGTATAGTATACTGCCTTATCTATGGTCAACCGTTATAATTACAAAATGCCTCTATCGGATAAATCATTTTTTTTATATAATATCCTTATGGAAAAATTTCCCACCATCATACCAGTCTTTCCTTTAAGTGGAGTAATATATTTTCCTAACACTAATTTACCTTTAAATATTTTTGAACAAAGATACTTGGATTTAGTAAATGATGCTTTTAAAAAAAATAAATTTATGGGAATGGTTCAATCAAAAAAAGAAGTGGATGCTGTCTATAATATTGGGTGTTTAGGGAAAATTAGTGATTATCAAAAAAGCAGGGATGGCAGAATTTTAATTAATCTGACCGGTGTTTCAAGATTTAAAATCATAAAAGAAGTACCTAATAAAAAATTATACCGTGAATTCCAAGTAGATTACAAGAATTTTGAAGAAGATATAAATAATGATCAAATTGAAACTGATGTTGATGAATTAATGAAAAAGACTAAAACATTTTTCAAAAAAAATGGTCTTTTACTCAACTGGCAAGAATTTGAAAAATTAGAGCAAACACAAAAAATTAATACGTTGGCAATGATTGCGCCTATTACAAATGAGGAAAAACAAAAACTTCTTGAGACAGTTTCTTTAGTAAAAAAAGTCAAAACTCTTGAAGATATAATAAGTTTTTATCTATTTGAAACTGGGTATAGCAATGAAACAATACAATAGTTTTAATTTGCTGACTTGTTCATTGAGTCAAAAAAATCAGCATTATTTTTTGTATTTTTTAATTTAGCTATTAAAAACTCTATACCGTCCATAGTTCCCATTGGACTAATTATTCTTCTGAGAACGTTCATTTTTGAAAGGTCATCTTTTTCAAACAAGAGTTCTTCTCTTCTTGTGCCTGATCTAGTGATATCTAATGCGGGGTAAATCCTCTTGTCAGCTACCTTTCTATCAAGTATCAACTCAGAATTACCTGTCCCTTTAAATTCCTCAAAAATAACTTCATCCATCCTACTACCTGTATCTATAAGTGCGGTAGAGATAATTGTAAGTGAACCACCTTCTTCTACGTTACGAGCTGCACCAAAAAATCTTTTAGGTCTTTGGAGAGCGTTTGCATCAACACCGCCTGTTAAAACTTTTCCAGAGCTCGGTATTACCGCGTTATAGGCTCTTCCTAATCTTGTGATCGAGTCTAATAATATTACCACATCTTTTTTATGCTCAACTAGTCTTTTAGCTTTTTCTATAACCATTTCAGCTACAGCAACGTGTCTTGAAGCTGGTTCATCAAATGTAGATGCCACTACCTCACCTTTTACTGACCTTTGCATATCTGTTACCTCCTCAGGTCTTTCATCGATAAGCAAGACCATCAAATAACATTCGGGATGATTGGCTGTTATTGATTGAGCAATATTTTGGAGGATAATTGTTTTACCTGCTCTTGGTGGGGACACAATGAGTGATCTTTGACCTTTACCAATTGGGCTTACTAGATCAATTAATCGTGCGGTATTATCTGGTTTTTTTTCAACTTTTGTTGTCTCAACTTCGAGCTTAATTCTTTCATTAGGGTAAAGAGGCGTTAAATTATCAAATGCAATTTTATTTTTTCCTTTTTCTGGTTCATCAAAATTAATTTTATTCACTTTTAATAAAGCAAAATATCTTTCTGCATCTTTAGGCCCTCTGATCTCTCCTTCAACTGAGTCTCCTGTCCTTAAACCAAATCTTCTAATTTGGCTTGGGCTTACATAAATATCATCAGGACCAGGTAAATAATTAGACTCGATTGCTCTTAAAAAACCAAAGCCGTCTTGTAAAACTTCTAAAACCCCTGTAGCAGTAATTTGCTCATTTTTTTCTGCTAACTTCTTTAAAATTGCAAAAAGGATTTCTTGCTTTCGAAGGGTGCTTGGGTTTTCAATTCCGAGTTTTTCAGCTTCGTTAATAAGCTCTGCAGGGTTCTTTTGCTTTAATTCTTGTAAGTTCATGAGAATGTATTGATTATTAGGTAAGTATTAAAAATATATGTCTTTTTTTCAAAAATTCAAGTCTTATTATATTGGCTTAAAAACAACGACAAACACTATAACAATAAGAAGAATCGTGGGAATTTCATTAATTATTCTGAAAAATTTCGAGCTTTTTGCATTATCATCTATAGCAAACTCCCTAAGATATTTACCAAGTAAAAAATGGTAGTAAGTTAAAATTATAACTGCAGCGGATTTAATTTGCATCCATAATTCTGAAAAAATACCAAATCCTAAATCGTGTATTAACAAAACACCAAACAACCAAGATAGCAACATTGCTGGCATCATAATATAATTATAAAGTTTTCGCTCCATCGTTTTAAAAACACTTTTTTGTGTGTCATGAGAAGCTTCTGAATGATAAACAAATATACGTGGCAAGTATAGCAATCCTGCCATCCAAGAAATTACTGCTATTAAGTGTAAAGATTTAAATAAAAGATAAAAGTTCATTTTAAATATATTTTTTTACTAATTTTTCAAACAAGTTAATATGATCTAAATTATCATTGAGGCATGGAATTAAATCAAAATTTTTTCCCCCGTTTCTTATAAAGCTTTCTCTACCTTGAATATCGATTTCCTCCAACGTTTCTACACAATCAGAAGCAAATCCTGGACAGATAACCAATAAATTTTTTATTCCTTTGCTTGGCAAGTCTTCTAAAGTTTTATCTGTATATGGAGTTAACCATTCCTCTGGTCCAAACCTTGATTGAAAGGTTAGCTGTATATCTATCTGACTAAATTTTTCTTTGATTAATCTTGTAGTTTTATGACAATAGCAGTGGTAAGGATCGCCTTTATCGAAATATTTTTTAGGAATTCCATGATAAGAAGAAATAATTAAATCTGGCTTCCAACTTATTTTTTTTAGTTTATCTTTAATGCTGTTTACTAATGCCTCTATGTAAGCTGGATCGCTCTCATAATGTGGGACAACTTGTAAACTTGGTTGCCACCTCATGTCCATTAAGCATCTATAAACTTCATCACAAACAGTTGCTGTGGTAGGTGCTGCATATTGAGGATAAAGTGGTAGTATGATTATATTTTCACATCCAGCGTTTTTAAGTTTATTTAGTTTAAATTTAATACTAGGATTTCCATATCTCATAGCAAAATCTACAACAGTTTTACCGTTGCCAATTTTGTTTTTCAATTTCTCTGCTTGCTTTTTAGTAAAATAAAGTAACGGGGATTCGTTCGTATCTTTTCTCCAAATTTTTTTATATGCATGGGCTGTTTTGGATGGTCGAAATGTAAGTATAAATAAGTTTAGTATAATTTGCCATAATATTGGGTTAACTTCTATCACTCTTCTGTCCGACAGAAATTCTTTTAAATATTTTCTTATATCCCACCAGTTTGTTGAGTCAGGGGTACCTAAGTTAATTAATAGGATGCCAGTTTTACCAAAGTTTACCTCTGGATGGTTATCTTGCATTATTTATACTCCTTATAAAAATTAATCAATTTATCTACATTATCTGGATTTGTTTCTGGAAGCATACCATGCCCAAGATTAAAAACATAAGGCAATCCTTTAAATGCATCAAAGTATCTTTTTGCGCTCTTCATGATTTCTTGTTCTGATGATAATAAAACTTTAGGATTTAGTCCTCCTTGAATGACTGTATTTTTTAAATTTTCTTTAGCCCACACAGGATTAATATTATAATCTATACTTAAACCATTAGGTTTCACAATATTGTTAAATTTCTTATAATTTTCTTGTATACCTCGAGGAAAGCAAATAACTGGAATTTTTTTTTCTTTACAAAACTCAACAATTTTAAGATTAGGAGTATAGCAAAAATTAGGTAGGTCTTTATGATTTAAAAGGCCTGCCCAAGAGTCGAAGATTTGAACGACATCTGCTCCAGAGTTTATTTGATTTTCAATATGCATGCAAAGATACTCATTTAACTTATCTAAAATTAAATTTATATCAAATTCACTTTCTTTAATTTTTTTGTAATCAATTTCATTCTTGTTAGACTTCGCGCCAATCATGTAAATTAACAGTGTCCATGGTGCTCCAATAAATGATATTAGGGATTTATTTTTATCCAATTTTTTTCTTACTTTTTCAATAGCTTTATAAACGGGATTAAGTTTTTGGGTAAAAGTAATTTTGCTATTACTTATAAACTTTTCAAAGTTAAAATTTTCTAACCATGGTCCTTGATCTTTAATAAAATTAACTTTTTGGCCTAAAGCGTATGGTACTATAAGTATGTCAGAAAAAATTATTGCGGAGTCTAGATCAAATCTTTTAATAGGTTGTAACGTAATCTCAGAACTTAAATTACTATTTAAACATAATTCAATAAAGTTTTGATTTTGTGATCTTATTTCTCTAAATTCAGGTAAATAACGTCCTGCTTGTCTCATAAACCATACCGACTTACAAATATTTTTATTAATTAAGATTTTTTTAAGATTACTCATTAAATAATTTAAGTTTATAAGTGTATTAAACGCTTTAGGTATTGTTAATTAGTTATATAACGAATTATTCATTTTTTATACATGACGAAGTTTACAAGTTTAGTGATTATTATTGGTTTTTATGACTTTATTAGTTTTATAAACATCCAAAAATCATTATTATCAACATTCAATAAATTGTTTATATAGTGTTGATTAATGTTAATTAAATTTCTTATTTTCTCCGTTAAATGTAAAACTTAGAGTAGTCAATATTTTGTTAACAATGTTATGAACGAAAAATACAATGTATATCTTGTGTCTGACTCAACCGGTGAAACCTTAGATAGAATTTTTTTATCACTAAAATCACAATTCGCTAATTTTGAATATGAGAAAAAAGAGTTTGCTTTCATTCGAACAGAGCAACAAATTGATAAGATTATAAAAGAATGTAATGGATTTGAAAATGCAATTATACTGTATACAATTGTTGAAACTAAACTAGCTAAGTACCTTGCAAATCAAAGTGAAAAATCTTCCGTTCCTTGCTTTGGCGTTCTAGGGAACTTAATTCTTAGCTTTTCAAAACTTTTAAATCAAAAAGCTATACACAAACCTAGTGCTCAGCATGTTTTGGATGAAGACTATTATAAAAGAATAGAAGCTATACAGTTTACAATGACACATGATGATGGAAAGAAAGTTGATGATGTAAACGATGCTGACGTAATTTTATTAGGAGTTAGTAGAACTAGCAAAACACCAACTTCGATATACCTTGCTAATAGAGGTTATAAAACTGTAAACATTCCTTTGGTTTTAGATCAAAAAATCCCAGAAGAACTCAGATCAAATAAAAATTCTTGTATAATTGGTTTAATAGCCGACCCGGAAAGATTATCTGATATTAGACGAAACAGAGTAGCAATTATGAAAGATCAAAAGCTAAAAGATTACACTGATTTAGAGTCGATAAAAAAAGAAGTCGAAGATTCAAAAAAACTTTTTAAGAAAAATAATTGGCCTATTATTGATGTTACTAGAAGATCTGTTGAAGAAACAGCAGCCTCTATTTTAAAAATAATCGAAATTAAGAAAAATAAATGAAAATTATTTTAGCCTCTCAAAGTGGTGTTAGAAAAAAAATTTTAGATAAATACAAAATTGATAATGAGGTTATGGTTTCAAACGTTGATGAAGACGAAGTGAAAGAGTCACTTTTAGCCGAAGGAGCTAATCCACTTACAATTTCTAAAAATTTAGCCGAAATTAAATCTATAAAAGTGAGCAGCAAAAACCCTGATCGTCTTGTACTTGGCGCAGATAGTGTTATTTCACTAAACGGAGAACTAATTAATAAACCAAAAAATAGAGCTGAAGCTTTTTTGATTTTAAAAAAGTTAAATAACTCGATCCATTATTTAATCAGCTCTGTCTGCATTTCAAAAAACGGATCAATGATTTGGAATTACACGGATCAATCGGAATTAAAAATGAAAAATATCAACGATGCTTCATTAACTCAATATTTGGATAAAATTAAAACAGAAACATTGCTTGCTTATGGTGTTTATCAAATTGAAGCTAATGGACTGGAGTTATTCGATTATGTAAAAGGAGATACAGACTCTATAATGGGATTACCCATTAAACAGATAATAAATTATATTAATCAGTATAAAAAATGAAAAAAAAATTTGGAATAATTGGAAATCCTATAAAACATTCTTTGTCACCTGTGCTTCACAATTATTGGTTCGATAAGTATGGTATTGATGCAAATTATTCAACTATAGAGGCAGAAGAAAATGATTTAGAGAATATAATTAAAAAAATTAGGAATAAAGAAATCACGGGTATAAATGTTACTTTGCCTTTCAAGCAAAAAATTATTAATCAAACTGACAAAATTATCAATGATGCAAAACTGGCTGGATCCGTAAATACAATTTTGTTAGATAAAGACAAGGTTATCGGGGAGAACACAGATGTATTTGGTTTACAAGCTGCATATTTAAAAGAAATTGATAACTGTGAAAACAAAAAAGGTTTAGTTATTGGCGCTGGTGGAGTAGCTCCTTCTGTAATATTGTCTTTACAAAAAACTGGTTTGAAGAATATTTCGATTACAAACAGAACACCTGAAAAATGTATTTTTTTAAAAAAAAAGTTTAATTATTTAAATATTTTGCCTTGGGAAAATCTTGAAAACGAAATAAAAAATTTCGATATTATAGTTAATGCCACTAGTTTAGGACTAAAAAACGGGGATGATTTTAACTTTAATTTTTCGAGCACAAAGAATGATGTTATCTATATTGATACAATCTACAATCCGCTAGAAACAAAAACTTACAGGTTTCTTAAAGAAGAAGGAAAAAAAGTTTTTAACGGTCTAGATATGTTCATTTATCAAGGTCAGAAATCTTTTTATTTATGGAATAAAATTAATCCAGAGATTGACAATGAGATAATTGAACTTCTAAACTCAAAACTTAGATGATTAAAATAGGTATAACAGGTTCTCTAGCATCTGGTAAAACTACAGCTAGTAAGATTTTGTCTAGGAGACGAGGACCCCTTTTTAGTGCAGATGCTGCAGTAAAAGAACTTTATAAAAATAAAGGTTTTAAATCCCTAATCCTTAGAAAATTTAAAATTAAAAAAAATAATCATATAAAGAAAGCTTTAAGAAACTTAGTCCTTCAGAATAAAGTAAATCTTAAAAAATTAGAAAGGATTATCCACCCTTTAGTTAGGAAAAAAATGAGACAATTTACTCTTAAAAATAAAAGAAAAAAAATTCTTTTTTATGAGATACCGCTTTTAATTGAGAGCAAATTAATGAAATTCTTTAACATAATAATTTTTATTAAATCTAAAAGAGAGTTAAGGTTAAAGAGATTTATAGCTAAGCGTGGGGAAAATAAACTATTTAATATGCTCAATGATAAGCAATTAAGTGATAAAAAAAAAATTAGATTTTGTGATCATGTAATTGTGAATGACTATAATTTAAAGATTTTAAAAAAAAATTTATTATCTATAATAAGTAAGTATGAATGAAATTTTTTTAGATACTGAAACCACAGGATTATCTTTTAAAGACGGCCATAAAATTGTTGAAATAGCTTGTGTTGAAACGAAGGATTTAATCCCTACAGGAAAAGTTTTCCATAAGTTAATTAATCCTAAAAGAAATATACCTGAAGAAGCATTTAAAGTTCATGGCTTCTCTGAAAATCTTTTAAAAGATAAAGAAACATTTGATGTAATCGCTGATGAATTCCTGAATTTTGTAAAAGATAAAAAAATCATAATACACAACGCATCATTTGATCTTAGTTTTTTAGATGGAGAACTTGGATTAATTAAAAAAGATAAAATTAATAAAAAATTAGTAATAGATTCTTTAGAAATAGCTAGGAATAAATTTCCTGGAACTTCTAATTCACTCGACGCATTATGTAAAAAGTTTAGGATAGATCTTTCAAGAAGAACAAAGCACAATGCATTATTAGATTGTGAACTACTTAGAGAAGTTTACATAAATTTACTAGATGTTAGAGAACCCAAATTTAATCTTTCAAACAACACAACAGAACAAAATATTGGCAATGCAAAAGATTATTGTAAAGTTATTACTAAGATCTCAGACGATGAAATAAAGAAGCATAAGATATTTTTAAAGTCAGAATTAAAAAAAAATTTCTATTGAACTTTCTTCATTCTGTACAATTTCTCAAAGTCAACCCTTTCACTTATCTTTACATCTCTAAATCCTGAATTTTCAAATAGAAAGACAAATATTTGTCTAAGTTCAGGATAAATTTCAGTAGGAACTTTTATAAGTATAATATTTTCTACTTCATCTTTCTTAGTATTTTCATTATTAAGCTCGACAATTGTGGAGTAAATTATCTTAGTTTCTATTTTTTCAAAGTCATCTTTTGTAGGTGTAAGACTCAAACTTATTATAACTTCGATTATATTTTGTTTTACCTGAGCACTTTTAATATCAACATTTATTTTATAATTAGATATATTTTTTGAGAGAAGAAAAAAAGTTTTAGGATTAGGAATATTAAATCTTAAATCTTTGATATATTTTCCAATAATTTTATAAGTCATCTTTATTATTTCGATCTATTATTTCACCATCAATAGTTTCATTATCTTTTTTTGCTTTAATATTGTTTCTTAAAATTAAAAAAAATAAAATTTTTCGAGTAAAAGGAATTAGTAACATGAATCCAATAAAATCTGTTAAGAAGCCTGGTATAATTAAAAATAATGCCGCGACTGCTATAGATGCACCTGACAATATTTCATAAATGGGTATTTTATTTTGGTACAAATTAATCGCCCCAGATTTTAATGTTTGGATTCCTTGTAATTTAGCAAAGTAAATACCAATAATTGCAGTCAGAAAAACAAGAGCGATCGTATTTAAGGCGCCTAAATGACCACCAATTTTAATTAAAAGGAATATTTCTAATGCAGGTATCGCTATAAATATAATAAAAAATGGGTTCATTTGTCAGATATAAAAATATATGATTAATGTATATTTATCAAATTATGAGTAATAGTTTTGGGTATATAGATATAATTTTATTAGGAATGATT
>MDSV01141806.1_pt1 | contig 10460 bp, 13 predicted proteins | sample 810851 | NCBI WGS metagenome assembly MDSV01 (sample SAMN05326640, study PRJNA326480) | marine metagenome | isolation source: seawater | place: Atlantic Ocean: North East | collected 2012
CTTCGGTTCTGCAACAAAACCTCGCGGTCTCGTGCAGTCCACAACCATAGCTCCTCTGCCCTCCCCCATGCAAGTCATGGCCTCAAACAACATCTGCAGAGTTACTTCCACTGGCGAAACCCCCTGCCACTACTAGTTTTTTCTTAGACGTGAAGGCACGGATGACCAGGGGCTTCACCGAACGGAGCACGCGATTCAGGCCAAGTTCGAAAGAAGAGCATGTGGTGCAGAAAGCCCAGGAGCACTTCGAGCGAACGTTGATCAACATCCAGGGAGAACTGGCCGGCAGTGTTGCGGCCCTTGAGCATCCAAACGACGAAGGAGCACTGAATTACGGCGAGATCTTTCTGAGGGACAACGTTCCCGTGATGATCTACCTGTTGCTTCAAGGTCGATACTCCATCGTCCGTCAGTTCCTTTCTGTCTGCCTGGATCTGCAGAGCACCAGTGTTCAGACCCGTGGAGTCTTTCCCACCAGCTTTGTGGAGGAGGGCAACGAACTTGTGGCCGATTACGGCCAGCGCTCCATCGGACGCATCACCTCCGTTGATGCCAGCCTCTGGTGGCCGATTCTTTGCTGGATCTACGTCAAGCGCAGCGGCGACACTGAATTCGGACGCAGTCAGAAGGTTCAACGCGGTCTGCATCTGCTCCTAGACCTCGTTCTTCACCCCAGCTTTGAGGGGACCCCGGTGCTGTTCGTCCCGGACTGCGCCTTCATGATTGATCGTCCGATGGACGTCTGGGGGGCTCCCCTGGAAGTGGAGGTACTGCTGTTTGCAGCTCTTCGAAGCAGCATTGAACTGATGGATCTCTGCCAGCGCCATACCAACAGCGCTCTGCTCGAAGAACGTCTCCGGTTAAGCCGCAGCTGGATGCATGACCTGCGTCAATACCTCCTGAAGCACTACTGGGTGACCAGCAAAACAATGCAGGTGCTTCGACGAAGGCCGACTGAACAATACGGAGACAACCAGTACCAGAATGAATTCAATGTTCAGCCGCAGGTGATCCCTGCCTGGCTGCAGGACTGGCTTGAAAATCGCGGCGGTTACCTGATCGGCAACATGCGAACAGGTCGACCTGATTTCCGTTTCTACAGCCTGGGCAATTCACTCGGATGCATGTTCGGACTGCTCACAGCACCCCAGCAACGTGCTCTGTTCCGGCTTGTGCAACACAACCGGCAGCATCTGATGGCTCAGATGCCAATGCGCATATGCCACCCCCCAATGGAAGGAGTGGAATGGGAAAACAGAACCGGGTCTGACCCCAAGAACTGGCCTGGGAGCTATCACAACGGCGGACACTGGCCGAGTCTGCTCTGGTATTTCGGAGCTTCAATCCTGTTGCACGAGCGGATTCATCCCCATGCGGACATGCTTCTGATGACCCAGATGAAAACGCTGGTTGATGAGTGCTACTGGAGTCACCTCAATCAATTGCCCCGCCAGCAATGGGCTGAATATTTCGACGGACCCACAGGAACCTGGGTCGGACAGCAATCACGCACTTACCAAACATGGACGATCGTGGGATTTCTGCTGCTTCATCATTTCCTGCGGGTCAATCCAGATGACGTCCTGATGCTGCATCTCGATTCCGGGCTGTAGCCAGCTAACAAAAAACCCCTGTCTGAACCAGACAGGGGTTGAAACGATTGGTCGAAAAACAAATGACGGGTTTTCAGAACAAGCCCAAAGTGAGCGACTTATCAATGGGCAGTGCAGCGCCTATTCCCAAATAGATGGTGGTGGCAGTTCCGAACAGGAACACCGCCATAGCCACAGGACGCCGGAATGGGTTCTGAAACTTGTTGAAACTCTCGATGAACGGAACCAGCATCAAGCCGAGAGGGACCAGAGTTTGCAGTGCGATACCCAGAAGCTTGTTCGGGACGACACGCAGGATCTGGAACACGGGATAGAGATACCACTCGGGAAGGATTTCAAGTGGTGTAGCGAAGGGATCGGCCTTATCCGCAAGCATCGCGGGATCCAGCACAGCAAGACCAACCACGCAAGCAATGGTGCCAAGGATCACCACCGGAAAGATGTAGAGGAGATCGTTTGGCCAGGCAGGCTCTCCGTAATAGTTGTGGCCCATTCCCTTGGCGAGCTTGGCCCGCATCTTGGGGTCGGAAAGGTCAGGCTTCTTGAGAATGTGCATCAGTTAATCCAGGCGTTGAAGGAACAGTAGAAACGCAGATCACAAGGGGCCAGAGATGCCCTGCTTCCGAATCATCAGGAAATGCATGAGCATGAACACCGCCAGCAACCATGGCATGACAAAGGTATGGAGGCTGTAGAAACGAGTGAGGGTTGATTGACCCACACTCTCACCACCGCGCAGCAGTTCAACCATGAAGTCGCCGACCACTGGAATGGCGGCAGGGACACCAGACACAATTTTCACAGCCCAGTAGCCCACCTGATCCCAAGGAAGGGAATAACCCGTAACTCCGAAGGAAACTGTGATGACTGCCATGGTCACTCCGGTTACCCAGGTGAGCTCACGGGGACGCTTAAAACCACCGGTGAGGTACACACGGAACACGTGCAGAATCAGCATCAGCACCATCATCGAGGCGCTCCAGCGATGGACGGAACGGATCAGCCATCCAAAACTGACGTCTGTCATGAGGTACTCGACAGACTTGTACGCCTCAGCAACGGTTGGCTTGTAATAGAAGGTCATCGCAAACCCAGTGGCGAACTGGATCAGGAAGCACACCAACGTGATGCCGCCCAGGCAATAAAAGATGTTGACGTGGGGCGGGACGTATTTCGAGCTGATGTCGTCAGCGATGTCCTGGATTTCCAGACGTTCCTGGAACCAGTCATAAACAGGGGATGAGTTCGCCATGCACAAGCGGGCTCGGGTTGCGAAAGTCTACGCAGTTCACACTTGTCAAAGGGTCGACTGGTCCGTGATGTATCCAACTGTTAAAGATCTATCAGACTGGCTGCAGCGCAAGAGCTCCCAGGGGTTGAAAGTTCTGAGTGTCTTGATTCTCGGACTGCTTTTGCTGCTGTCTGCACCCCTGCAGGCCCCTGCACTGAGTGATACGCAGCAGCTGGTCGTGGACAGCTGGAGACTGGTGAATCAGGGCTACCTCGATCCCGACCATCTCGACGAGGTGCGCTGGCGTCGCCAACGACAGAAGGCACTTGAGAAAAGCATTGAAAGCAGTGAGGACGCCTACAGAGCGATCGAAGTGATGCTCTCAAGCATCGGGGATCCATACACCCGCGTGCTGCGACCAGCGGATTACGCCGCACTGAAAAGCAGCACAAACGGCAACCTCAGCGGAGTCGGTCTGCAGCTCGGGCCCGGGGAAATGCCGGACCAGGTTGTGGTGATCTCCGCTCTGGAGGGCTCACCTGCTGCAGAGGCAGACATGAGCTCCGGAACCGAGCTGCTTGCCGTGGACAGTGTTCCAGTGAAGGATCTGGGATTGGAAGGAACTGCGACAGCATTGCGCGGGGATATCGGCACCCAGGTGGTGCTGACGCTTGCGGGACGTGACGGAGACCCCAGTGAACTAATCCTTGAACGGCGCAGTGTTGACCTAAGACCGGTCCGCACACGACGCCTCAGGAGCGGAGAACACACCATCGGATATTTGAGGATCACCCAATTCACAGACGGTGTGCCCGAACAGGTGCAGCAGGCTCTGCAAGACCTCCAGGACAAGGACATCGAAGGGCTGATTCTGGATCTGCGCAACAACTCTGGAGGGTTGGTCAGTTCCGGGCTAGCCGTTGCCGATGATCTGCTCTCCGGCGGAACCATTGTCGAAACCCGCAACCGTGAAGGGATCAGCGATGCGATCCCCGCTGGACTGAGCACCCTTTATGACGGCCCGATGCTCACACTTGTCAATGGTGGGACAGCCAGTGCCAGCGAAATCCTGGCAGGAGCTCTTCAGGACAACGACCGCTCCACCCTTTTGGGAAACCGCACCTACGGCAAAGGCCTGATCCAAACGCTGACTAATCTCAGCGATGGCAGCGGGTTGGCAGTAACCGTTGCGGGGTACGTCACCCCAAGCGGACGTGACATTCAAGGGGAGGGCATCGCTCCGGACCGTTTTCTTTCAGACCCCGAACCACTCAATCCAGATGGTGACGGTGACCGCTGGTTGAACGAGACAGAGCAGTGGATGGAAGCCCTTCTGGAAGCTGAGGTTCCGGCTGAGCCCACGGCATGAGCCAACGGACCTACCACGACCCTCTCCATGGCGGGATCCAGCTCAATCGAAATCAGCCGGCCGAAGCCATGGTCATGGACTTGGTGGACAGCGCGCCGTTTCAACGCCTCAGACGCGTGCGGCAGCTGGGACCAGCTTTTCTGACCTTCCATGGCGCGGAATCAAGCCGTTTCACCCATTCGTTGGGGGTCTTTCACCTGGCGCGACAGGCTTTCAGCCGGCTGGTGATCCAGGACCCTGGCCTCGAACCCCACCGCGGGCTGGTGTACGCCGCGGCCCTTTTGCATGATCTCGGTCACGGCCCGCTGAGCCATACGGGTGAGGAGATGTTCGGGATGCGGCACGAGGACTGGTCGGCCCGGGTCATCCGCCACCATCCACGCATCAGCGACTGTCTCGAGACCTATGCGCCTGGAACCGCTGCAGCCGTAGCTGACCTGCTGGAGCGCGGCAAATCTCCCCGTCCCCTGGTCAAACAACTGGTAAGTAGCCAACTCGACTGCGACCGTCTGGATTACCTGCTGCGGGACAGCTACAGCACCGGAACGCAATATGGGCAACTGGACCTTGAAAGGATCCTGTCGGCCCTGACCCTGGCCCCCGATGGCGAGCTGGCCATCCATCCCAAAGGACTGATGGCTGTGGAGCACTATTTGGTGGTGCGGAATTTGATGTATCGCAGCGTTTACAACCATCGACTCAATGTTGTTTGCAACTGGCTGCTCGAGCGGCTGGTGCAGACCGCCCGACAACTTGGGCCCCAGACGATCTGGGCCGATGCCGTGATGCACCGCTGGCTGTGGGAAAGAGATGCTTTGACCCTTGATGACTTTCTCGGGAACGACGACCTGCGAACGGGGTATCACCTGCAGCGATGGAAGGAGGAAGGCACGCCTGAATTAAGAGCTCTCTGCCGACGCTTTTTGGATCGAGATCTGCTCAAAGCAACAGGAGTCGAAAGATTCAGCCGTGAGGAGCAGCTCAAGCTGCTGGCAGTCTGCGGACGCCTGGCGGAACAGAACGGTCTTGATCCATCACTGTGCTGTGGCTTGAGGCATCAGGAAACCAGGGGATACCACCGCTATCGCGGCGGCCTGAGGCTCTGGGATGGTGAGCACTTGCAGGCCCTTGAAGATGCTTCACCGCTTGTGGCAAGCCTGGCCCAACCTGCCGCCAACTCCTGGCTCATTTATCCCCGAGAAATCCAGGCTGGGCTGAAACAAACCATCGAGGTTGAATTGGCCGAATCATCCATGGCGAAAAACGGGTGACCCTGCAGCTACCGGACCACCGCTCACAGCATTGGAAGGACGCTCTGCCTGGATTGCTTGAACAGGAACCCAGCACCGCTGTGGAGCTGGATTGCGGTGACTGGAACCTCAACTGCACTGATCTGCAGCAGCTGCTGCAGATCTTGGATGGCATGGGGTGCCGGCTCAGATGGCTTTGCAGCCGGCGGCCAAAAACCGTCGTCAGTGCTGCGGCCATGGGACTTAATGTCCACCCAGTCGAAAAGATGGAACAACCATCGACCAGAAGCGAGGACCAGGACGGACTCCTTGTTCATCGCGGGACATTGCGGTCCGGAGACCATCTGCAATGCGATGGGGACGTTCTGATTTACGGGGATGTGAACCCCGGAGCCCGCGTGAGTGCCGGCGGTGACGTGATGGTTTGGGGACGGCTGAGGGGAACAGCCCATGCCGGCTGTTTCGGCAGCACCAAGGCAAAAATCGTTGCCCTGCATCTGCGGCCTGTCCAGCTCAGAATCTCGAACGCCGTGGCTCGGGGACCGGAGGATCAACCCCTGGATGGACTGACGGAACAAGCGCGGCTCGATCAGGGGGTGATTGTGATCGAACCCGCAGAGACCAGGAGCATTCGCTGATCTCGGTTGTCACCGACGAAACGATGCCTATTCTGACCGGATACCTGTTAGCGCCTGGTGTCTACGACGCGAACAATCCTGATCTGCTCGGGCAAAGGTGGCGTCGGGAAAACGACCACCACAGCCAATCTCGGCATTTCCCTGGCACGGAGCGGGGCAAGCACTGTTGTGCTGGATGCGGATTTCGGACTCAGAAACCTGGATTTGCTGCTTGGTCTCGAAAACCGAATCGTTTACACCGCTCAGGAAGTTCTGGCTGAAACCTGCCGGCTCGAACAGGCCTTGGTGAAACACAAGCAGGAACCAAATCTGTCCCTGCTTCCAGCGGGAAATCCGAGAATGCTGGAGTGGCTCACTCCCAAGGACATGCAAGCGATTGTGGCCTTGTTGGAAGAGCGATTTGATTACGTTCTGATCGATTGCCCCGCCGGTATCGAGGACGGATTCAAGAACGCGGCGGCCGCTGCACGGGAAGCCCTTGTGATCACCACACCAGAAGTGGCTGCCGTTCGTGATGCGGACCGGGTAATCGGCTTGCTCAACACCCAGGGAATTTCTCCAGTCCAGCTTGTGTTGAACCGCGTTCGCCCCAAGATGATGTCGTCCCAGGAGATGCTGTCGGTGGACGATGTCACCGACATCCTGGCCCTGCCGCTGCTGGGGCTGGTCTTCGAAGACGAACAGGTGATTGTGAGCACAAACCGGGGAGAACCCCTGACCCTGAGCGACGGTGGCTCACCTGCAGCCCGTGCTTACAGCAACATCGCCGGACGCCTCCAAGGTGAAGACATTCCGCTCATGGATCCCGCAAAGTTGCGTCGAGGACTTCGCGCCAAGATGCGCGAACTGATGCAAACCAAGATCTTTTAAACCGATGACCCTTCAGGATCTGATCGACAAACTTCTTGGGCGTCAGACAGCCAGTGCTGATACAGCCCGCCAACGCCTTCAGCTCGTGCTGGCTCATGACCGCAGCGACCTCAACCCAGAGCTGCTGGAACAGATGCGAAAAGAAATTCTCGAAGTGGTTTCGCGATACGTAGAAATCGATCTTTCCGAAACTGATGTGAGCCTGGAGACCGAGGACAGGGTCACCGCTCTTGTGGCCAACCTGCCGATTCGCCGCACGCTCTGATTGATCAGCCTGCTCTGCGGGGAATCCTTACCGCAGATACAACTTCACCAATGCCCAGAAACGCTCGGCTCACCACCTCCGAGCATCGTGTCGCCTGCTTTTTACTGAAGGGATTGAGCAATAAAGCTATTGCTGCCGAGCTTGTTGTGAGTCATCGCACCGTTGAGTGCCACATCAGTAGGGCACTCCTTAAAACCGGTTGCAACAACCGCCTGGAACTCGCCCTTTGGATGCTTACGATGGCGTCATTGCCGGCTTAGCTCAGTGGTAGAGCAGCGCTTTTGTAAAGCGAAGGTCATCGGTTCAAATCCGTTAGCCGGCTTCCAACGGTCATTGATGGTCCTGGCCAGCTGGTCGGCCTGCCACTAACCAGATCAGTCCGCCCAAGGCGAGCCAGCCGATGCCGCTCAAATTAAGCAGGGGGACGGCAATGGCCTCCAGCGGTGCAAAGAACCAGTGAAGCAGGGTCATGAAAGCCGTGACTAGAAGCATCAATGTGATCAATCTGGTGACTGCAGCTCCAAGGGGATGACAGCACCGCGACGCAGCAGCTGCCACTGTCCCTGCCCCCGCCAGGCAATCACTGTGCTCGCCTGGCCGGAGTGTTTTGGCCAAGGCTGAGGACCCAGCTGGGGCAAGTCCGGGAAATAAGAGGAGGCTGACATCGCTGTCATGGCAGCTGGAGCACCGGAAGGGTTGGCACTGCTGGTGGCCAAAGGACCGGTTCGTTCAAGCAGCAGACGCGTCAATTCACAGGCCGGAATCCTCACACCAAGGCTGCTTCCTCCTGGATTGAGAGCATCCTGCGTCTCTCCCTGAGCAGGCAGCACCAAAGTGAGTGCTCCGGGCCAGAATTGACCAGACAGCTTTTGGGCATCGTCGTGACAATCCACCGAGACATGGTGAAGAAGAGCATCCGCTGAAGCTCCCATGAGAATCAGGGGTTTATCCGATGGCCGGCCTTTGAGCCTCCAGATGCGCGATGCCTGCATCGGAGCAACCGCCAAACCAACAACGGTGTCGGTAGGGATCACAGCAACGCCACCATCCATGAGATGGGTTGCAAGCTGTTCTGTGATGAAAACAGGAGGCTTTTCAAGCGTCATGCTCTTTCAACACCAGGACGACAGCCAATGGCAAAACGCAGCACACCCTGCAGGTCAGGAACAGCCACACGCTGCACAAGGCCGGCTTTTTCCATGAGCTCCAGGACTGCTGCACTTTGGTCGTGATGGTGCTCCAGAAGCAACTGTCCTCCAGGAGAAAGGGCCGAGGCCGCATCCGCCAGCACCCGGCGTATGGAATCGAGACCATCCTCACCACCGGCCAAGGCCAGGTGTGGCTCATGGTCTCGAACCACTGGATGAAGTCCGGAAATCTGCCCTGAAGGTATGTAGGGAGGATTGCTGAGGACAAGATCAAACTGACCCCACCAAGCCCTCAACGGTTCCCACCAACTGCCGCGGTGAAGTCGGCAGTGATGCAGCGGCACACATCGCTTCAGGTTGCGCCCAGCCAGCGAAAGGGCAGCAGAACTGGAATCGACGGCATGACCTTCGGCCTCGGACCATTCGCGCGACAGGACAACGGCAAGGGCTCCGGAGCCAGTACCAAGATCAGCCCAACGCTTGACTGGTGTTCGCTCCATTCGCTCCACCGCCAGATCAAGCAGTAATTCAGTCTCCTGTCGAGGGATCAGTGCTGCTGGTGAAACCTCCAGCTCCACATCACGCCAAGGGCAGAGTCCAACGATGTGCTGAAGCGGGATAGTTTTTTCAATGTGTTGATTCCATTGGTCTTCAAGAACCCCCAATGAACAGTTGGGATGAACGGTGCGACCTGGGTCGATGCGCAGTTGCTGCAAGAACGACCAGGAGATTCCACCCGACAGATCCAGCAACCAGTCGAAATCAACGGCCCGCCCCCCGCGTAGAAGCTGCTGACGGCGCCATTCGAGCAAGGAGGCTCCTGTAAGAGCCCGGGCATCCTTCACCGCTGTGAGAGTTTCCAGCGGAATCCAGACTCACACACCACTCGGCCAGACAGTTCCAGCGAAATCAGGTCAGACAAGAGGCTTGCTGCCGGGCGGCTCAGAATGGCGATTAGCTCGTCAAGACCGGCGCCATCCCCAAGAGCCTTGAGCAAGCCATCGTTGTTGCGCTCAGCCGCATCGTGCTGCTGTGGCCCGCAGCCGAGGTGTGCGATCAGATCTTCAGGGGCCAGCAGCGCAGTCGCCTGACCCTGCAGCAGACGATTGCTGCCACGGGCCGACCAGCGTGCAACGTCTGCAGGGATCACCCAGACCGGGCAATTCAGAGCGGGAGCCAGCCGTGCCGAAATCAGCGCTCCACTGCGTTCCGGGCACTCCACAACCACCAGTGCCGAGGCCATGGCCACCAGCAGTCGGTTGCGTGCCGCAAAATGAGCCGGTTGAACGCGCTGATCAGGCCTGAGTTCAGTGAGCAACAACCCCTCAGTGCCCACCGCCTCCTGAAGTGCAGCGTGGTGGCTTGGATAAGTACGGCCCAAGGGCGTACCGAGAACAGCGACAGGGGACCCTCCCGCCGATAGACAGCCACGATGCACAGCTGCATCAATACCTTCTGCCAAGCCGCTCAACACCGGCCAGCCTGCCTCTGCCAGAGAGCGGCCAAGTCGCTCAGCCATCTCTAGGCCATGGCTGGATGACGCACGAGTACCCACCACGGCAATGGCACGCCGCTGCGCCAAAGCCATCAAGAGAGCATCGCTTCCTTTCCAGTGCAGAGCCACGGGAGGTCGCTCCAGCCGATTCAGGCTGGTCGGCCAAGAGGCGTCCATTGGCAACAAGACATCAACCGGCACCGTCAGGTCTGGATTTAGACCCGATCTGGTCCGGTAGCGATCGATCGACGCCATGACCGAATCAGGCCAGCCGAGCGCTCGCTGCAGGCGCGGCCCAGGCCAGTTCCAAAGCTCATCCAAACCAGAATCTTGCTCAATCGACACAGCAAGCAGAGCAGCCATCCGAGCAGCTCCAATCCCCGGACATCCGCTCCAAAGCCACCACCATCCCCGCATCCCAGCGCAATCAGTACATACGAACTACTTTACTGATCGTTCGGCCTGCGGGCCGCGCCGCAGCGCCTGCATCACCTCAACCAAGGCGGGGGGCTCCCTTCGCAAGAGACGTCCTTGCTGCAAAAAGACCAGATCCACCTCAGCCACAGCCATCACCTGGCGCC
>MDSV01011488.1_pt1 | contig 10459 bp, 10 predicted proteins | sample 810851 | NCBI WGS metagenome assembly MDSV01 (sample SAMN05326640, study PRJNA326480) | marine metagenome | isolation source: seawater | place: Atlantic Ocean: North East | collected 2012
GGACCTAGAAACTTTAGGATTCTCAGTAAATTTTGCAATATTTATGATGATTGTTTTTATTACAATTATCTATTCCATTGCTTTATGGCTACTAAACTCCGGAAGAGGCATAAGAAGTTAATGGGTAAACAAGACATTACTTTTCCTACAAAGTACGATAAAACAATACTTATACCAATAGACAGAACCAGAGAAAGACAAAATTTAAATATAGAATGGAATGACAATACCTTTTACGGAAAAGATCAATGGACTTGCTATGAATTTTCTTGGTTAAATTTACAAGGAAAGCCTATAAATAAGATTCTAAATATTTCTTATCCTTCTAATACCCCTTTTTTTGTAGAATCCAAATCTCTCAAACTTTATTTATTTTCTTTAAATAACGAAAAGTTTTCTTCTGAAGAAGATATAGTTCAACTTATAAAGAATGATTTAGAGGAGCTAATTAAAGGACCTTTGACCTTAGAATTAACAAATAAAGCCAAGATAATATCACCAGAGTTTCATTCTATTGATTCATTGTGCATTGATATTCCAAAAAGTGTAGATGTAGATTCTCGTCTTTTAAAGGTCAAAGAAAAAAATGTATCTGCTAAATTAAAGACCAGCCTCTTTAGGAGCTTATGTCCGGTGACAGCTCAACCTGATTGGGCAGATATTTTCATAAAATATAAAGGCAAGGAAGTTGATGAAGAATCATTACTAAGTTATTTAGTGTCTTATCGTAATCATCAAGGTTTTCATGAGCAGTGTGTTGAAAAAATCTTTGCAGATCTACTTAGTGTTTCTGAACTTAGCTCTTTAACAATACAAGCCAATTTTTTAAGAAGAGGGGGCATAGAAATAAATCCCATAAGGTCTACAATAAACCCAGAATTAGGTTTTATTAGAACGGCACGACAATGAGCATCATTTCAGTATTCATAGGTTATATTTTTATAGGCCTAGGCTTACTATCTTTAAGTCAAAAATTCCTTTTTTTCTTATTAAAGCTTAGCTCAAGAATTTTATCCTCAACTTCACTTAGAATATTTCTATTCGTTATTTTGGGATTAGCTATAGAAAGACTTATTTCAATACCTACTTGGTATGAAGAGTTTTGGAGAGTCGCCTTAGTTATTATTTTACTTTTAGAAGCAATAAATATAGTTATATCTTTTATTTTTCCTAATTTTATTCAAAAACAGACTAAATCTTACGAAGGGCAAATAAGTCTAATAGCAAGATTTGTAATTTCTTTATTTTTTATAATTCTTGCTATGGGCTTTTTATTTAGGTTTTATATAGGTCCAGTTATCACTAGCCAAGATTGTAATTCAGATAATCAAGTTGAGGTTTACTGTATTGTAAAAAATCCTGAAGACTTAGCTCTAACGCCAGATAACAATTATTTAATTATCTCTGAATTTGGAAGCATAGAGCCTTTAGGGGAAGTCACTTCAGGTGAGATTTCTCTTTTAGATTTAAATTCAAAAGAATTAATCAATCTGCCTATTAATTTCAAAGATAAAGAGTGGGGTGATGAAGATTGTGAAATGCATGAACAAGGCCTATTAAGTCCTCATGGAATTGATTTAGTTCGTAGAACAGATGGACGATATCAATTAGCAGTTGTTGATCACCTTGGTCAAGAGTCAGTAGAAATGTTTGAACTTACAAACAGAAAAAATTGGGAGCTAGATTGGAAGGGTTGCACCAAACCTTCTAATGATAAGTATCTAAATGATGTAAGTTTAAGAAAGGATGGAAGTTTTTATGTATCACATATGTACGATAGGGATAGTGGTTATTTAGATTTTCTCCTGGCTTCATTGCTGAAGTACAACACAGGATATGTTCTTTTGTGGGAAAAAAATAAGGGATTTACAAAAGTAGAAGGAACAGAAGGGGCTATGCCAAATGGAATAGCATATGATGAAGAAATAGATATCTTATATGTGGTTCATAATTTAGGAGATCAATTAGTTGCAGTTAAGCCTAATGAAAACAGACTCTTAGCAAAGATACATTTAAGTGGTCCAGATAATTTAATACTGAAAGATAAATCAGTATGGGTTACAACTCTAGATCATGAAATTTTAGATCTCATAATTGAATGCGGAGTGGAGTATATAACTTGTAATTTGCCTTTTTCTATCTATGAATTAGATCAATTTTCTTTAGAACAAACTCAGAGAATAAGTATAAAAAATTCAGTATTTGGTTTAGCGACAGTCGCTCTACCTATAGAAGATAAAATCTGGCTGGGTTCTTTTCACTCAGATAGAATAGCAACAGTTCAAACCAACTAGGAGAGATGGCAGAGTGGTCGAATGCGCTCGCTTGGAAAGCGTGTAAGGGTTAACCCCCTTCGAGGGTTCGAATCCCTCTCTCTCCGCCATTCGCTTATTTAAAGATGCACTAAAGTTGTGCGTTTACTTTATTATGATTTATAATTAGGTCAGGGAACGTTTTTAACTAATTAACAGGGGAAAAAAATGAAGAAATTTTTATTTATTCTACTTTCTGTACCAATGTTAGCTTGGCCTGCAAGTATTGGCCTTTCTTACAACGATTGGGACGGTATTGATTCTGATGGCATAGCTATAGAATTTGATACTACTTTTGGAAGCAACATGGCTTTTGATTTTGATTATCATGATGTAGATGCAAGTGGTGTGAGCATTAATGTTCATATGATGCACTTAGGGTATGCTTTTGGAGATTTATCTGAAGGAGCATTCCACATAGGTCTTACCAATATGGATGCAGATTATTATGATGATGGTTCTGGAGAAACTGGACCTACTATCGGATATACCAGAAGAGCAAGTTCTGGTGGTGATTTTTCAATTAAATTTTCTGATATGAATGATTTAGATACAATTTTAGAGATTGATTACGTAACCAATTCAGGAATTAGTCTTGGTCTTATGGACGATGGTGAAGGTTCTGTTTGGACAATCGGATATACATTTCACTTAGGTGGAAGTTAAGATAAGTTTATTCTTAGAAAATAAGGGGCCTGACGGCCCCTTTTTTTATGTTCCACAGAATGTTTGTTCTACCAACTCATCTTCCGTTGGAGGCATAGAGAAAATATCATCATCGAGATTTTTTTTGTATGGACTTTCTAAGTTTTTATTAAGTTCATTAAAGAAAGAATAATCTCCTTCATTAGCTAGATTTATAGCTTTTTCAACCAAATGATTTCTAGGGATGTAAATTGGGTTTATATTTCTCATTTTATCTAAAACAGAACTATTATCTTGATTTGTAAATAAGTTAGTCCAGTTTTTGAACCACATTTCAATTTTTTCATCATGTTCGAATAGATCTTTGAATAATTTTGGATTATCAAACTCTAAAGCATCACCTAAATTAGTAAAAGTTTTGGTGTAATCTGTATTACTTTCTTTCATTAGATTTAAAAGGTCCTTTATGCATTGCTCATTATTCTTGACACCTGAATCTAGTCCTATTTTTTGACAAAGAATTTGTAGAATCTTTGCATTTATATTCTCTACGAATTCTTGCATAACACCTTCAACTTGTTCCTTTGCTTTATTCATATCTGAGTGAATGAACTTCATAAGACAGCCAGCCAAACAATACATATTCCAGAGACATATCTGAGGCTGATTACCAAAAGCATACCTTCCTTGATGGTCAATAGAACTGAAAACCTTCATAGGGTCATAGGAGTCCATGAAGGCGCATGGCCCATAATCAATAGTCTCACCTGGAATAGACACATTATCTGTGTTCATAACGCCATGTATAAATCCAATCCCCATCCAATCTGATACTAAGTCAGATTGTCTAGATGCAACACTTCTAAGAAATTCTAAAGCTTTATTGGTTGAATGATTAATTTCTGGGTAATGTCTATTAATACAGTAATTCAAAAGCTTCTCTACATTTTCCCAATCTTCCCTAGAAGCAAAATATTCAAAAGTTCCTACTCTAATATGGCTTCTTGCAACTCTAGTTAATATACCGCCAGGTAAAATTGTATCCCTCATAACTTTATCACCAGTATCAATTGCACAGAGTGCCCTAGTAGTGGGTATACCTAGATGAAACATTGCTTCACTAATGACGTATTCTCTTATTACAGGACCTAATGCTGACCTTCCATCACCTTGTCTAGAGAAGGGCGTAAGACCTGAGCCTTTGAGCTGTATATCTAGTCTTTCTTTCTTTAATGAGGTAATTTCTCCAAGCAGAACCGCTCTTCCATCTCCTAATTGATTTACAAAAGTACCAAACTGGTGTCCAGCATATCTAAAACTTATTAAACTGCTATCCTTTAAGATTTCATTTCCAGAGAATATGCTAGAAATCCTTTCAGGGTTGAGACTTTTTATTCCTAGTTCTTTACCTAAGTTAGAATTAAATGTTATGACTTTTGGGTTAGAAACAGGAGTAGGTTTAACTTTTTCATAGAAAATATCAGGTAATTCCTTAAAGGTATTAGAAAAGCTAATCAATTTACTTTTTTCTTCTTTATTAATTTAACAAATATTGTACATTTACTTAGTAACTTTATTATTAAAAATTGAATAAAAACTATTTATATATATTAATTCTTATATCCATTTTTCTTTCTTCGTGCGGAGGTGGAGGTGGAGGAGGTTCTTCAGATGATTCGTCTGTAACAACTAATAGTTCAAATACTGGAAGTACCTCTACATCAACTTTAAACAATGCTTGTATTGTAAGTAATAGTGGAGCACCTGAAGTTTCTCAACAAAAAATGTGGCCACATTATTCCTCGGATCAGTTAGCAACGAGATATATTGATTCAGATAAACTTAATGAAGATAATTTTTCTAATTTAACAGTAGCCTGGACATGGGAGGCTCCTAGTGAAAAGTTTATGGATGAGAATCCAAGCTTAACAGCCAATAGAAATGCTGCTACTCCCATAATGGTAGATGGTGTTTTATTTACTACTTCTCAATTTAATCACGTTAGCGCAATAAATGCTGAAACAGGAAATACTATCTGGGAATTTGATCCTGTTTCTTATTCCCAAGGGATAGCAGTAAACCATGGCTTTATTCATAGAGGATTAGCTTTTTGGGAGAAAGACGGAGAAAAGAGATTATTATTAGGAACTTTAGATGGTTTTTTATATAGCTTAAATGCTTGTACAGGTGAAGTAGATTTACAGTTTTCTAATGGAGGAAAAGTTGATTTAAAAGAGGGCCTTGGTGTTGCTGTAACAGACAACCAACTCTTTGGAATTAATGCACCTCCTTTAGTTTGTAAAGATACAGTTGTTGTAGGTTCTTCGATAATAGATTGGCCAGATGGTTCCAATTGGTTGCCGCCTGGAGACGTAAGGGCTTATGACATTATTACAGGTCAATTAAAGTGGCAATTTCATGTAATACCCCATGATGGGGAGTTAGGAGAAGAAACTTGGGAAAACAACAGCAATTTAAATGCAGCCGGTGCCAATGTTTGGTCAACTTTTAGTTGTGATGAGTCTTTAAATACCGTTTATCTTCCTACAAGTACTCCAACTAATGATCATTGGGGAGGAGATAGATTAGGAGATGGGTTATTTGGAGAAACTATAGTTGCTCTAGATATCGATTCTGGAGAAAGGCAATGGCATTTTCAGACTGTACATCATGGGTTATGGGATTACGATCTACCTGCAGCACCGAATTTGGTTAATGTAACTACAGAAAATGGAGTAGAAAAATTACTGGCTCAAGTAAGTAAACAGGCTTTTTTATATGTATTTGATCGCGAAACAGGACAACCTAAATGGCCTATAGTAGAAACTACTGTACCTCAGAGTAGTGAAGTAGGAGAGCAAACTTCAGCAACTCAACCAATACCTAGTAAACCTCTACCTTTCGACCATCAAGGAGTTAATTTAAATAACCTGATTGATTTTACTCCTTCTTTGAGAAGCCAAGCTCTAGATATTATTTCACAATGGGATTATGGAGATTTATACACACCTCCCTCACAAAGAGGAACTTTAACTGTGCCCAGTATAACTGGAGGAGCTAGCTGGTCTGGAGCAACTTATCACCCTGGTAAAAACATACTCTATGTTCCTTCTGGTACTTTTCCTTTCGTAACTAGTATAGAAAGATCAGGTCTTCAAACTCTACAAAATAGAGACTATGTTCATGGTCCACAAGGACTTCCTCTTATGAAACCACCTTATGCAAGGATTACGGCTATATCAATGGAAACCGGAGATCATGTTTGGGTATCTGCAGTAGGGAGGGGTTACGAAAATAGCGCTGCTCTTTCCGGAGTTACTATAGATGGAGATTTAGGTGCTATACAAAGAGTGCATGCGATGACTACAAAAAATCTTGTGATTACAGGCCAACAGAGATTAACCGCATTTAATCTTGATACAGGAGAGAAAGTAGGCGAAATAGCAGTACCAAACTCAATCGTAGAAGGAAACTTAATGGCATATGAATTAAATGATAAGTTATATATCATTGTCCCTGTAGGTGGAGGTGAAAGTTCTAGGGGACCAAAGTCACAATTGATAGCTTACAGATTAAATTAGAAACTTAAGGAAAAAATATGATTAATTTAGAAAATAAAACTTTATTTGTTTCGGGTGCTAGTAGAGGAATAGGCCTGGCGATAGCTAAGAGAGCAGCTAAAGATGGAGCTAATATCATTCTGGCAGCAAAAACTGCAGAACCTCACCCAAAACTACCAGGAACAATTTATACAGCTGCTGATGAAATCGAAGCAGAAGGCGGACAAGCTCTTCCAGTAATTTGCGATATACGAGATGAGGATGTAGTTAGAGAGGCTGTCGAGCAAGGAGTATCAAAATTTGGAGGCATAGATATCTGTATAAACAATGCTAGTGCTATTCAATTAACAGGCACTCTTCAGACAGACATGAAACGTTTTGATCTGATGCATCAAATCAATACTAGAGGAACTTTTTTGGTTAGCAAGATGTGTCTACCTCATTTATTAAAATCAGAAAACCCTCATATTCTAAACTTATCTCCACCTTTAGACATGCATCCTAAATGGTTTGGACCACATGTAGCTTATACGATGGCAAAGTTTGGTATGAGTCTATGTGTTCTGGGTATGTCAGAGGAGTTCAAAGAGCAAGGAGTAGCTGTTAATGCTCTATGGCCAAGAACTGCAATTGCCACTGCCGCTATTAAAAATGCATTAGGTGGAGAAGAAGTAATGCACTTGTCTAGAGATCCAGAGATCATGGGAGATGCTGCATACGTTATATTAACAAAGCCATCTAGAGAATTTACAGGAAACTTTTGTATAGACGATAATATCTTAGCTGATAATGGAGAAACAGATATGAGTAAATATGCAACTGTTCCATTTGAGCAACTTGCTCCAGATTTCTTTGTTCCAGACGACATATCTCCTCCTAAGGCATCAACAGAGAATTAATTTGAAAAAGATAGTAATAACGGAAGTCTTTCAAAATGAACCAGAGGAGCTTTGGGAGATACTTAGTGATTTGTCTAGATCTGATTGGGTTCCTGGTGTCGATGAAATAAGACTAGAAGGCGATGTCAGAGAATTTGACATGGAAGGCATGGGCAAAGTTAAGGAACAAATCATAGAATGTAATGATGAAAATTTAACTCTTAAATACTCAGCTATAGAGACAGTGGCAACTTTAAATCACCATTTAGCCTGTATGCAAATTGAAGCTTTAGACAAAGGCAGTCTCTTTAAATGGACAACAGAAATTGACCCAGAAATTTTTGCAGACAGCATTGAAGTTAGTATGAAAGTGAGTTTAGAAAGTCTTAAATCTATCTTAAGCTCTTAAAATCGCCATATTTAGATATAAGTGCTAATATATTTCTAAAGATCTATTTTCTGGGGGGAGAATATGCTTGTTTTAAGTCGTCGAGTAGACGAATCTTTAGTTATAGACAAAGATGTCAAAATAACTGTATTAGACATAAAAGGTGGCCAAGTAAGACTAGGTATTACTGCACCCACTTCAGTAAAGGTTCATCGAGAAGAAGTATTTAATAGGATAAATGATTCTTCTGAAGAATAAGTTATAACTAAGATATATAATTATTAGTAGGGCCCGTAGCTCATCTGGATAGAGCGATCGGCTACGAACTGATAGGTAGAGGGTTCGAATCCTTCCGGGCCCACCATTTATAAATAATTGAAAAAATCTTGATAAATAAAATTCCTTCAATACTGGTTCATGCTTTTACTTCACTAGGCGTTGTTTTTGGATTTTTAGCGTTACTTGCTACCCTAAATCATGACATTCAAATGGCTTTCTTATGGCTTGGGATTGCTTTGATTGTTGACGGAGTAGATGGTTCTCTTGCTAGGAAATACGACGTTAAATCTAATACTCCTAATATTGATGGAGCAATACTCGATAATATTATTGATTATTTTACTTATGTAATCGTTCCAGCCTTTATGGTCATGGAATTTAAAATGGTTTCGGAAGGGCTGGTTTATTTTGTTGTTATAACAATTCTTCTTACTTCTTGTTATACATTCTCTAACGTAAAGCTAAAAACTGAAGATTATTACTTTCAAGGCTTTCCTGCCGCTTGGAATTTGGTTGTTTTATATATTTTTATTCTAGATTTATCTCAAATTACCAGTTTTATCTTTATTATCTTTTGTGCAGTTTTTACTTTTATTCCTGTAAAAACTCTTCATCCATTCAGAGTAGAAGAATTTAGAAAAATTAATCTTATTAATACTGTTCTTTGGATAATTTCTATAGCAATGTTGTTATTTAGTAATAATTATCAAGATACTTTTTTTGTTATCTTTATTGTCACTTCTATTTGGTTTACTCTAATTACACTAATAAGAACTATAAAAGGGGAATAGCATGTCAGGTCCTTTAGATGGATACAAAATTCTAGAATTAACTTCAACAGTATCGGGTCCATTAGCCGGGATGATGCTCGCAGATCAAGGTGCAGAAGTGATTAAAGTAGAACCACCTCTTATGGGAGATCTAGCAAGATTTATGGGAAGTTCTAGAGATGGAGTTGGAGCTATGTTTTCAGTATTAAATCGAAATAAAAGATCTGTAGTTTTGGATTTAAAAAACGAGGACGAGATAAATGTACTCAAAGAAATAATAAAAGATACCGATGTTTTGATTGAAAACTATAGGCCTGGAATAGTTCAAAAATTAGGTATTGATTACGACTCTATAAGAAAGATAAATCCTGAAATTATTTACACATCAATTTCTGGGTATGGGCAAACCGGCCCATATGCAGAAAGAAAAGTTTATGATCCTTTAATTCAAGCAACGATAGGAACGGCATCGGCACAAAATCCTAAGGAGCCAGAATTTGTTAGAAATGTAATATTTGATAAAGCAACAGGACTAACTGCTGCACAATCTATAACAGCAGCACTTTTACAAAAGGAAAAGACCGGTAAAGGAGAATATCTACCTATATCCATGCTAGAAGCAGGACTTTATTTTTTGTGGCCGGATGCTATGTGGTCAAGGACACTACTTGGAGAAGACATCAATATAGCTGCAGATTTATATGATACTTTTTCCTTATTTAAGACTAAAGATAGGTCATTGGCTGTTATTTTAGTGGCAGATCCTGATTTCGAGACTCTTTGTAAATTTCTAGAATGTGATTTGCATGAAAAACCTGAGTTTTCAACTTTAATAGCAAGAGTTCAAAATGCTAGTAATTTAACAAAAGAGATAAACTCTAGGCTACAAAAATTTGATAGTTCTTTTGTAAGTAATAAATTTGAAGAGCTAGGTTTGTCTTTTTCCTTTGTTAACTCGTTAGATGAGGTACATGAAGATCCTCAGGTATTAGATCAGGGTTCTTTAGTAGAAATTGAACATCCAATAGGTGGAATGATGCGCTTTCCAAAACCACCCTTTAATTTCACTACGCAGGATAATTTTCCTAAAACTCATTCTCCTGGTTTAGGTCAACATAATAGAGAGATTCTAACTGAATATGGTGTAGAAGAAGACTTGATAAGTAGAATGGAGGAGAGAGAAAAGATGAATGCTGATATGTTAAGGCAAATGGCTGAATTGGCAGCTCAGCAGGATGCATAAACCGTTTTTTTTAATCTGTTTTCTATTATTCTGTTCTTCAAGTTTATTTGCAGATACAAAGCTAGTTATTCTAGGTTCAGGTACTCCTAATCCTGATCCACAAAGAGCTGGTTCTTCATATGCTGTTCTAGTAAATGGTAATGCTTATTTAGTTGATTTTGGTCCTGGGGTCGTTAGAAGAGCTGCGAGTTTATCACCCGAATGGGGAGGGGATTATCCTGAGTTGAGCATACAAAATTTGAAACATGCTTTCCTTACTCACATACACTCTGATCATTCAGCAGGTTTAAGTGATCTTATTTTAACTCCTTGGGTTTTAGGTAGAGATGAATCATTAAAAATCTTTGGACCAAAAGGAACTAAAGATATGGTTTATTATGTAAC
>MDSV01074089.1_pt1 | contig 10459 bp, 10 predicted proteins | sample 810851 | NCBI WGS metagenome assembly MDSV01 (sample SAMN05326640, study PRJNA326480) | marine metagenome | isolation source: seawater | place: Atlantic Ocean: North East | collected 2012
AAATGATAGTTAAAATTTATAAATTAATATCAAATATTATGTTTATACCAATCCTTATTTATTTTTTAATAAGGTTGTTTTTTTCAAAGGAAAGCAAACAAAGTATTATGGAAAAGTTTTTTTTTGTTAAATCAAAAAGGCCAAAAGGAAAAGTAATTTGGATCAATGGGGTGAGTATAGGTGAGGCAAAATCTGGCTTAATTGTTGCTGAAGAGATTTTGAAAAAACAGCCCAATACCAAAATTCTTTTTAGCACATCAACACAAACTGCTCATCAAATTATCTCTAATCTTAATAAAAATATAACTCTAGTTTATACCCCTATTGACATTAATTTTCTTATTCAAAAGTTTCTTGATCATTGGAGACCTCAACAAACAATCTTTATGGAGTCAGAAATCTGGCCTAATATAATCTCAGAACTTTGTGCAAAACGAATAAGTTTTACAATTTTAAATGCAAGAATGTCAAAAAGATCCTTTTTTATATGGAAAAAAATGATGTTCTTTTCAAAAAAAATCTTCCCAATAATTAATTACTGTTTTGCTCAGGATGAAGATTCAAAAAATCACTTCCAAATTCTTGGTGTAAAAAATGTAAAGGTAATGACAAATTTAAAATTTCTTTCACCTATTCAAAAAATAGATACTAACAAATATCGTAAACTAAGAAAAATTCTTCACAATAAATTTGTTATAACACTCTTTAGTTGTCATGAAGATGAAGAACTAATTCTAGTTGATTGCTACAAAAAACTTAAAAAAAAATATGATAAATTATTTTTTATTATTATTCCTAGGCATATTCATAAAAAAGATAAAATTGCAAATAACCTTAAAAATAATAACTTAGATTTTCTTATTCGGACAACTTCTGATAAAAATCTATCAAGTCAATATTTTTATTTAGTCGATACTTATGGGGAGCTAAACCTCTTTTTTAAACTTTCGGACATTGCAATAGTAGGCGGATCATTCAAAAAAATTGGAGGACATAACCCAATTGAAGTATCGAATCATAATTGCATATTATTTTTTGGTCCAGAAATGTTTAATTTTAAAGAAATGAAAAAAAAAATTATCAAAGCTAAAGCTGGGTTTGAAGTTTTTAACTATCATGAACTATCAAAAAAAATAGAATTAATAATAAATAACACAAAATTAAAAAATAAAATGATCAGTAACTTCAAAAAATTATGCAATCATGAATCAAAGAAAGCAAAATTATTTTTGAAACAAATTGCAAAGTAAAATGCCAAAATGTTAAAACCTCCCTTTTTCTGGAAAAAATTAGGTTTGATTAATTTTCTATTGCTCCCGCTTTCTGGGATTTACTTCCTTTTTTATATTTTTTACAAAAAATTTAATAAAGAGGTAAAAATTAATATTCCCGTGATTTGTGTTGGTAATCTAGTATTAGGAGGTGCTGGTAAAACTCCATTTTCGATTAAATTAAGACAACTTTTAAGTAAGAATTTTTCAAAAATCTATATTCTTACAAGAGGATATAAAGGTAAAAAAAAAGGACCATTAATTGTTAATCAAAATATGAACTACAATGATGTTGGAGATGAAAGTTTAATTCATTCATCTTATGGTTTAACTTGTATGTCTAAAAGCAAAGTTGAAGGAGCTAGGCTTTGTGTTGCAAATCAAGCTGACTTAATAATTCTTGATGATGGTTTTCAGAGTAAAAACATTATCAAAGACTTCTCTATTTTGATTTTAGATCCTGATTTTGGTATAGAAAATAAATATTTATTTCCAGCGGGTCCTCTAAGACAACCTTTTAAAGAAGCAATTAAAAAATGCGATGCTATTTTAATTCTGGATGAAAATTTAAAAAAAAAAAAATATGATTTTATTGAACATAAAAATATTTTTTTTGGTTTAAAAAAAATGAATGTAATAAAGTTAAAAAATAAAAATGTTTTGGCATTCTCTGGTTTGGGAAATAATTATAGTTTTTTTAGGGGATTAAAAAAATTTAACATTCAAGCTAAAGAAGTCATTTCGTTTCCAGATCATCACAGATATACGTCAGAAGAAATACAAAATATAATAAAAAGAGCAGAGAAGAAAAATCTCTCTATAGTCTGCACAAAAAAGGATTATGTCAAAATACCTGAAAAATTTAGAAATAAAATATTTTCAATTGATTTAGATATTAGTATTGATCAGCCAAAAAAATTACATAATCTAATTATAAAAAAATTAAAAAAAGCTTCTACTTAAAAGCGACATTGGGTCTACTGGGGTATTTTCTAAATAAACTCCCCAATGAAGATGTGGACCGGTTGCTCTACCAGTCATTCCTACAGACCCCAAAGTTTCCCCTGTTGAAACGAGTTGTCCATCCTCAACTAAAATTTCATCCATATGAGCAAAAATTGATATCAAGCCTAAACCATGGTCTAAAATTACTGTGTTACCAGTAAAAAACATCTCCTTTGCAACTAATTTTACTTTACCAGAGGAAGGGGCAATAATAGGTGCGCCTTTTTTTTGAGCTATATCAATTCCATAGTGAGGTCTTTTTGGTTTTTTATTTAAAATTCTTTGGCTCCCAAAGAAACCAGTGAGTCTGCCATTTACAGGTAAAATAAATTCATTATTGAACAACTTCTTTCTTTCTCCTATTTTTTTGGCATTTATTATTAGCTTTTGATCCAATTTTATTTTTTTTAAATCTTTTTCACTAGGTTCAACCTTTGCTCTAGGTAAACCCTGAATTCTCTCAATGTTATACTTTTTTTGCTCAACACTAAATTCTCTTAAATTATCATTAAAATTTATTAAAACTTTATCTTTAAAATTTCTTCCAAAAGCAAAGATAAATTCACCATTCTTAAAAATCTTCATTCTTTTTTTGTTTATTTCAACAAAATCATTTTTATTAGCTTTACCAATGATAACACCTCCTTCACAGAAACAACCAAATAACCTTGGAAATTCTGAAGAATACAAAGCTTTAAAAATAAAAATGTAGAGGAATACAATTAGAACGATTAATTTCATTTAATTTTCTTTACTTTTGAAATATCTGAGAAAAATTCAATAATTAAATTGTCTCCCATTTTAATTTCTTTATCGCTTCTAACTATTTTTTTATTTCTTTTTACCACCGAAAAACCTCTCTTCAATGTTTCCTTGTATGATAAAGTAGATAATTGTCTAACAAGAGAATAAAATTTTAATTTTTTTTCACTAATAAAATTATTAATATTTTTAGGTAAGCTTTTGTTAATTAAACTTAGCCTTCCTTCTATAACACTCAAATAATCAATAAAATTTTTGGGCCTAAATCTATTTGTTATTTCAAAAAAAGTATTTTTATTCATTAAGATTTTTTTTTTAATATTTGATTTGACCCTATGTTGTAAAACATCAATATTCTGAAAATTATTATTAATCTTTAAAAACATATCTGGTAACTTTCCAATAGAGATTGAAAGTTTATTTTTATTAATTTCTAAAAGGTTAACAATTAACTTTTGTAGTGAGTAAGAAATATCAAGAGTTTTAGCCAAAATTTCTTTTTTATTTGGGGTTACCATTTCAACGGCAGCAGATGGGGTAGGCGCTCGTAAATCTGCTACTAGATCACATAATGTAGTATCAGTCTCATGCCCAACTGCAGAAACTATTGGAATTCGTGATTCAAAAACTTTTCTTACCAAATTTTCATCATTAAAAGGCATTAAGTCTTCTAAACTACCTCCTCCTCGTGCGATAATTAAAATATCTGGCTTGGAGTTTTTCCCTTTATTAAAAAATTCAATACCATCACATATCTGCTCAACAGCAGATTCACCCTGTACTTTAGCAGAGAATAATATTATTTCACTTGGAAATCTATCACGCACTCTGTGTATTATATCTTTAATAACTGCTCCTGACTGCGAGGTAATTACTCCAATACTACTTGAAAATTTAGGAATTTTTTTTTTTTTATTAATATCGAATAGGCCCTCTTCTGCCAACTTTTTTTTCCTGTCTTCTAAAATTTGTAGAAGTGCTCCTTCTCCCTGATATTTGACTTGTTCAACAATTAATTGATATTTTGATTGAGGAGAATATGTTGTAACTCTCCCTTTGATAATAACATTTATTCCTTCCTCAATGTTAATTTTAAGTTTTGGAACTGATGATCTCCAACAAATTGCAGAAATTGAGCTATCCTCATCTTTTAATGTAAAATAAATATGACCAGAGGAATGTTTTTTTACCTGAGAGATTTCACCTGAGACCCTTATACTTAAAAAAGAATATTCAATAACGTTTTTTATAGATTTGTTAAGTTGTGTTACTGTATACTCAACTAAATTTGAAATTGTTTTCATGTGTAAGTTAATATCATAGTAAGGAATCTTTTTCTTGAATATTTTTGTTTTAGGAAGCGGGGCAAGAGAACACTCAATTTGTTGGGCATTAAAAAAATCCAAAAAATGTAAAAAGTTATTTAGTTCTCCAGGAAATGCAGGAATAGAAAAAATTGCTGTTTGTAAAAATATTGATCTTAAAAAAAAAAGACAGATCTTACAGTTTTGTAGAAAAGAGTCTGTAGATTTAGTTGTAATTGGTCCTGAGGAGTTTTTAGCAGATGGACTAAGTGATTATTTAAATAGAAATGGTATAAGAACTTTCGGTCCAACAAAAAAAGCAGCAAAATTAGAAACTTCAAAGTCCTTTGCAAAATCTTTTTTAAAGAAAAATGGTATTTCTACCCCTGGTTATAAAGAATTTAATTCTTTTAATAATGCATTAAATTTTTTAAAAAAAACTAATTTTCCTGTTGTTATAAAAGCTGATGGATTAGCAGCTGGCAAGGGGGTAATAATCTGTGAAAATGTTAATGATGCTTCGCGAGCTATAACTGATATAATGAAAAAAAAAATATTTGGTTCAGCAGGAGAAAAAATAATAATAGAAGAATTTATAAATGGATTTGAAATAAGTTATTTTGCTTTTGTTGATAAAAAAACATTTTTACCACTTGGCTACGCTCTTGATCATAAAAGAGCTTATGACAATGATAAAGGGCCTAATACAGGGGGGATGGGATGTTTTACTCCATCTCGATTGATGACAAATAATTTAGAAAAAAAAATAATTAAAAATATTGTTGAAAAAACCATTAATGGTTTAAGAAAGGAAAGCTTTACGTACCGAGGGATTCTTTTTTTTGGATTAATGATAAAAAACCTAGAACCTTATGTGATTGAATATAATGTTCGTTTTGGGGATCCAGAATGTCAGACTCTACTAAGAAATTTGGATAATGATTTTTTAGAGCTTTTATTATCCACTACTAGTGATGAACTTTGTAAAACAAAAATATCTACCCAAAAAAAATCAGTAGTTTGTGTGGTTTTAGCATCAAAAGGTTACCCAGGGTCTTATAAAACTGGAAAAGATATCAATAATTTAAATAAAGTTGAAAACATTGAAGGTATAGAAGTTTTTCATGCAGGAACTAGATCTGATGAATCTATCGTTAAATCTAATGGAGGAAGAGTTTTATCTATAACGGCTACAGGAAAAGATTTAAATTTAGCAAGGTCTAAGGCATATAAAGCCATTAAGACTATTCAATGGGAAGGCGGCTTTTACAGAAATGACATAGGGATAAAAAATATATGATCATCTTCTACTTTTGAAAAAGTTTTTTATTATCTCTGAACATTTACGCTCTTCGATACCTCCATAAAATTGATATTCGGCTGTCTCTGATGCATATTTTATTTTTATTTTTTTTATAATATTTAGATTTTCTGAGTATGCTCCAAAAAAGATTTTTTTTATTCCTGCTTGATATATTGCATTTTTACACATCTCACAGGGTTCTAACGTCACAAAAATTGAACAATTCTCTAACTTTTTCACTTTAAGTTTTTTACAAGCCTCTCTAATAGCTAAAATTTCTGCGTGCGCAGTTGGGTCAAGGTTTTTTTCTACTAAGTTATAAGCCTTACTAATTATCTCTCCATCATTATCAAAAATTACACAACCAACAGGTATTTCTTCTTTAACATTAGATTCTTTAGCTAAACTAATGGCAGTTTCAATGTGTATGTTTTTTATCATTTCTTAATTAAAACCATTTCTCCAGATTTTACATCTTTTAATTTTTTTAAATTATAATCGGTATCCCCGAATATATTACATTTATCTGCAAGTCTAATTTCATCGCCTATAGAGATAGGCGTTTTTCCAAAACCGATCGCAATAGCTTTACCAATAGTCCAAAAAGCAATTTCTCCTAAATTCACTACATTGGTTGAGTTATTTTCTAATTCACATGATACTGGCACAAAAAAGTATACCTCCTCGCCCCAAGTATGAATTTGTGAACTTAGTGGCAAAGAGTTACAAATCTTTTTCGCAGTTTCAGTATTTCTTAATTTAACAATGAACTCATGATTTTTTATACAGATTTTAATTTTTTTTTGCATATAATAATTTAACACCTTTTTTTTTTATGGCTATGAAAGATCCAATTATTGGCATAACTTTAGATGAAGAAGCAGCAGATTATTATTCATTATATCCATGGTATGCTGCAAGAAAAAATTATGCAGAATCGATTGATATAGCTGGCGGTACTGCAATTTTTCTCCCTCATAATATAAAAAAAATTTCTAATTACTTAGATTTTGTAAATGGATTAGTAATCACTGGAGGTGATTTTGATATCGACCCTAAAATTTATGGAAAGGAAATAGAAAGTGAAAAAGTAAAAACTAAAATAGATAGAACAAATTTTGAATTTGAAATTACAAAGCAAGCATTAAAGAGGGAAAAACCTGTTTTAGGTATTTGTGGAGGACAGCAACTTTTAAATGTTGTTTTAGGAGGAACTCTCATACAACATATCCCTGACTCAATTGACAGTATCATTAATCATGAGCAAGAAAACCCAAGAGATGAACCTAGTCATATAGTTAAAATTACACAAAATACAAAATTACATAAAATAACTAAAGTAAATGAAATGTATGTGAATTCAGCTCACCATCAATCTGTTGATATATTAGGAAAGGGCCTAATAGTAAATTCTATTGCTAATGATGGTATAATTGAGGGCATTGAAAATCCTAATCACAGATTTTGTATAGGTGTTCAATGGCATCCTGAATTCCTTATTGATAAAAAAGACATTGAAATATTTAAAGCTTTAGTTGAAAGCTCAAGATAAATTGAAAGCAAAAATAAGACTCTCAAAAATATTATCTCATTCAGGAGTTTGCTCAAGAAGGGAAGCGGAAAATTTAATTAAAAATGGTCATGTAATTGTAAATGGTTCAGTTTTTAAAGATTTTGTTTTAGATAAAAAAAACATAGAAACTATTTATGTAAACAATAAAAAAATTCAAAAGCAAGAAACTAGGTTGTGGTGTTTCAATAAACCTATTGGATATGTTTCATCAAATAGAGAACAGAAAAATCAAATCAGTTTATTTAGATTATTACCATCAAAAATTCCGCGAGTAGTAAGTATAGGTAGATTAGATATAAAGTCGGAAGGTTTAATGATACTGACAAATAATCCTTCGGTCTCAGACTTCTTGGAAAAACCTACAAATAATATTTGTAGAGTGTATATAGTTAATGTAATTGGAGAAATTCCTGAAGGTTTTTTAACAAGTGTAACAAAAAAACTAGTCATAGATGGAATAATATATCGAAATTTCAAATTAGATATTTTAAATAGTAAAAAAAATAAGCATAAGTTTAAAATCAAACTTTTTGAGGGTAAAAATAGGGAGATCAGGAAAATTATGAATTATTTTAAATTTAAGGTAGAAAGGCTCAAAAGAGTAGAATATGGTCCCTTAAAACTAGGTGAATTAAAAATTGGGAAAATCTTGGAAATTAAAGAGGAAAAAGTAAAAATTATTCTAAAAAGATTTGGTATTTCAGATGAGAATTATTTCTGGTAAATTTAAGGGGAGAAAGTTAGCCTCATTTACTAATAAAAATATCAGACCCACATCTGATAGAGCAAAGGAAATGATTTTTAGCACTCTTCACTCGATCCTAAAAAAAAAACAAAAAAGTTTAGATAAACTAAAAATTCTTGATTGCTTTTGTGGTTCAGGATCTCTAGGTATTGAATGTATTTCACGCGGATGTCAGGATGTACATTTCATTGATAATTCCAATGAATCTATTGAAATTACAACGAAAAACTGCAAAATGATAGATATTGAGAATTTTTCTAAATTTTATAAATCTGACTTTAGAAACAAAAACCTTCCTGCTTTAAGAGTTGATCTCTTTTTTTTGGACCCTCCCTACGAAAAATTTAAAATTATTAATATTCTAGAAACCCTTTATAAATTAAATTTAATTAAAGAAAAGGCCTTGGGGGTTCTTGAAGTCCCAAAAAGCAATCAAATAAAGGAATTGAATGGATATTCTATTTTAAAAGAAAGAAAAGTTTCTAATTCATTATTTTATTTTATGATTAAAAATTGATTATTTTCTTCCAAAAAGTTTTTCGATATCCCCTAGTTTAAGTTCAACATAGGTAGGTCTTCCATGATTACACTGACCAGAAAAAGGAGTTAGTTCCATTCTTCTAAGAAGATCATTCATCTCCTCAACTTGCAGTTCCCTACCGGCCCTTATTGAACCATGACAAGCCATTTTTGAACAAATCATATTAATTTGATTTTCTAAAGATTTAGAATCACCTAAATCTATCAGCTCTTCAACTAAATCCATAATTAATTTTTTTACATTACAATTAGATAAAATTTGTGGTAATTCCCTAACAATAATTGAGTCCTTACCGAACAACTCTATTTTAAGTCCATATTCATAGACTAAGTCTATTTTCTTTTCTAAATTTTTTAAAGTAGTAGAATCTAAATCAATAATTACTGGAATAAGTAAAATTTGGGTTTTTACTTTTTTTTCAAAAAAATCTTTCTTTAGCTTTTCATAAACTAGTCTTTCATGTGCAGCGTGTTGATCAGTAATTATAATTCCCTCATTAGTTTCGGATATTATGTAAGTTTTATGAAATTGGCTTTTTGCGTAACCCATAGGAAATATTTCGTCGCTATCATCATTAGTATTAATTTTTTCGTCGTAATTAGTTTTGTTATTGCTTGAGTTAAGGTTCTCATCAGCAAATTTTTCATCTTTAAGTTGCAAAAATGTCTGCTTATTGGATTTATTTGTAAACTTATTTATTGCTCTCAGGGTATTGATGGTGCTTGCCTGATGTCCAGCATTAGCAATACTATTTTTGAAAACTTTTAATATTTTTGACCTTAGAAAATTTAAATTTCTAAATCTTAGTTCGTTTTTAGTTGGGTGAACGTTTACATCAACATCTTCAGATGGACAATCAATAAAAAGAACCAACTGAGGAAATCTATCATATGACATAAAGTCTCTGTAGGCTAATTTAAATATAACATTCATTGATTTATCCTGCACAACTCGGCCATTAACAAAAATAAACTGGTTATTTGTATTAGAGTGGTGAAAAGTTGGAATCCCCAAAAAACCCTTAAATTTAAAATTATCTGAAGGTTCATCAATAAAGATTGAATTTTCTAAAAATTCCGGACCAAGTAGATCACAAACTCTATTTTCAAGAAGTTGTTTATCACCAGTTTCGTCTTTATTTCTTGTCTTAATTGCTAATTTATTATTAATGTTTAACTCAAAATCAATTTTAAAGTTACAAAGAGCAAGCTTTTGAACAATTCTTTTGATAAGTAACGATTCATAGTTATCAGTTTTTAAAAATTTGAGTCTTGCTGGTGTTGAAAAAAATAAATTCTTTATTGAAACAATTGTCCCTTTCTTTTGATTAACAGGTTTAACTTTACTTATTTTTCCTGAATTTACTTCAATCATCATTCCATCTTGATTATTAGTAATATTTGATTTTATAGTCATTTCGGAAACAGACCCAATGGATGGCAATGCTTCACCTCTGAAACCAAGAAATGAAATTTGATTTATTTTTTTTGGATTAAGTTTTGATGTTGCATGTCTAGTTACAGCTAATTGCAAATCATTACCAATAATCCCATCACCATCATCTGAGACAGTAATTTCAGTCTTTCCTCCTCCTCTTACATTAATTACAATTTTTTTTGCGTTAGCATCAATACTATTTTCAATAATTTCCTTTACTGCAGATGATGGCCTATCAACAACCTCCCCTGCTGCAATTTTATTAACAATTTGATCTGGTAAAATCTGAATTTTATTCATTTTCTAAAAATTTTTTTGTTAGAATCTTTCCTTCTTCGACTGCTGGCTGATCAAAAGGGTTTACATCGATTAAATAACAACAAAAAATTGTTTCGATAAATAAAAACATCACAAGAGCACCTAATTCCATCTCCGTTACATCATTTAATTCAATATATCTTAAGGGAAGTTTTTTTTTTTTTAAAGTTTCAATTGTGGCTTTCATCTCAGCAAATAAT
>MDSV01087693.1_pt1 | contig 10459 bp, 11 predicted proteins | sample 810851 | NCBI WGS metagenome assembly MDSV01 (sample SAMN05326640, study PRJNA326480) | marine metagenome | isolation source: seawater | place: Atlantic Ocean: North East | collected 2012
CATTTTCATGAAGACGACAGAGCCCAACGTTATTTAGATGTTTTTAAAGAATTAGGACCGGGTCAGATTAATATATCTTATGTTAATTCAACAAAGCATATAGTTGCATGGCATAAACATAATATTCAAACTGATTATTGGGCTTGTATAAAAGGTTCTTTTAAAATAGGATTAGCTACTTATGAAGATGGGGTTAAATTTGAGTATCTATCAGATAAAAATCCAAAAGTATTAAAAATACCACCTGGGATATATCATGGATATAAAGCATTAGAACCTAATTCAATATTAATTTATTATTTAACAGAAAAATTTAACCCCAAGGATGAGCTTAGAGCTAAACCTGGAAGTTTTGGAGAAAAATGGCACGTAGAAAACAAATAACAATTGAAGATGTATTGTTCTATAACATGAGAACTGTTATAGACCCAGATGGAAATTTAGTTCCAATTGAATCAAATTATGACTTACCTTTTCCCATAAGAAGAGTATTTTATGTATATGGAGTTAGAGATGAAGGTAAAAGAGGAATGCATGCTCATTATAAAACTAAACAATTATTAATATGTTTAAGTGGTAAGATAGAAGTTACTTGTAAAGATGGTAAAAATGAAAAAACATTTCTTTTAGAATCCCCACAACAAGGATTATTAATACCAGAAATGATTTGGGATGAACAAATTTATAGAGGTGAAGATGCTGTTTTATTAGTATTATCTAATTTAAAGTATGAACCTAATGATTACATACATGATTATAAAGAATATTTAAAAATTAGAGGAATTGATGAAAAATAAATGCTTAATACCACATGTTTCTATAGATAATTTTATCCCTTCAGGGGGTTTAGTTAGAGCAGCTGCTGAAAGTTTCAATCAAGTAGATGATTGGGTTAAGTATGATGAAGGAGATAATCAAATACAATATTGTTCAAAATTAGGTAGAGAAAAATTACCTATAGCGGCTTTACTATGTTTAAATCATATAGCTACACATTTTGATCCTAATATAGCTTTTAGAATGAAATATGGTTTAAATACTAAGGCATTCCCTGATACAGGACATTATGGGGGAGGAATGATGTTAACTCCTAATTCAAATAATGAAGGTGGTTATTTAGGAATGCATATAGATGCTGAAGTACACAAATTACATCCAGATTGGAAAAGAGAATATAGTGCTATACTTTGTTTATCAGAAGAATATGATTCTTCTTTTGATGTAAGATTGCATGATGGTACTAATCATACTAGAATACCTTATAAATTTAATACTTTAAATGTATTTAAGTGTAGTGAAAATTCATGGCATGGGTTTCCTGAAATAACAAAAGGAATGAATAGAAAAACTTTAGGAGTTATGTTTTGGTCTAAAATGACTGAAGAAGATAAATCTAGAAAAAAAGTTAAAGCAAGGTTTAATAATAATCTAAAATTTTTATAATGATTTGTTTAGGACTACATAATAGTTTCCAATCAGGAGCAGCTTTATTTTGTAATAATAAATTAATAGGAGCAGTTTCAGAAGAACGTTTTAATAGGATAAAAAATTACCACGGATTTCCTGTACAGTCAATTAATTATTTATTAAAATTAGCTAAAATATCATTAAAAGATGTTGATAAAGTTGTTTATGGAATGGTAACAGATACAATCCCAGATAAATCTACTACTTTAAAATGGGAAGATAGAGTAAAAGAATGTGGGGTGGAATTAATTGATAAATGTCAACAAAGATTTACTTCAGAAGTAGATTGGAATGAAAAACATTTAAAAGAATTAAAAAATTGGTCTGAAAAAAATAATATAAAAGATATTATATTTATTGACCATCACTATTCTCACGCAGCTGGAGCTTATTATTCATCTCCTTATGAAGAATCATTAGTATTTACTTGTGATGGTAAAGGTAATTTTAAATCATCAGGTATATTTTATGGTAAAGGAAAAGATTTAACAAGAATAAAATTTCAAACAACATTTGATAGTATAGGATATTTTTACGGAAATATAACTAAAGCTTTAGGATTTAAAGCAGAACGTCATGAAGGGAAAGTAACAGGTTTAGCAGCATATGGGGACCCAAATAAGTTTAATCATATTACAGATAGTATTTTAACATTTGATGATGATAAAGGAGAAATTAGATTAAAATTAGGAAAATATTATTTACCTTGGTTTTTAGAAAAAGAAGACATTCCAGACTTTTATAATGAAGTAAGTAAATATAAAAAAGAAGACGTAGCAGCGGCAGCACAAGAAACAGTAGAAAAAGTTATAACAAAATGGATAAATTATAACCTTAAAAAAGAAGTAAATGTATGTTTAGCAGGGGGAATATTTGCTAATGTTAAACTTAATCAAAAAATAAGAGAATTAGATAAAGTAAAAAGTGTTTTTGTTCAACCTGCTATGGGTGATATGGGTATTCCTTTAGGTAGTTGTTTAGCTGTACTTAAAAGAAAACAATATATAAAAGGAATGGATTTAGGTCCTTCAATATCTAATAATGAAATAGAAAATTATTTAAACAATAATAATATTAAATTTAAAAAATCAAACAATTTAGAAGAAGATATTGCTAAAATTATAGACTCTAAAAAAGTAATAGGACTAGTATCAGGTAGAATGGAGTATGGTCCTAGAGCTTTATGTAATAGAAGTATAATTTACCATTGTGAAGATAAGCATATAAATGATTGGTTAAATAAAAGATTAAATAGAACAGAATTTATGCCTTTTGCCCCAGTTACTACAAAAGAACTAGCTAAAAAATGTTTTATTAATTGGAATGAAAAAGATTATGCTGCGGACTTTATGACTATGACTTATGATGTTACAGATGAATTTAAAGAAAAATGTCCTGCGGCTGTTCATATAGATGGAACAGCCAGACCCCAAATAATTAGAAAAGAAAATTATGAAAAAATGCATAGTATCATAACACATTATTATAATACTAGAGGAGGATTAGCGTTAATAAATACTTCATTTAACAATCATGAAGAACCTATAGTATGTGATTTAAAGGATGCAATTGATTCTTTAAATAAAAATAATGTTGATGTGTTAGTTATAGAAAATTATATAATAAGTAGAAAAAATGATAAATAAATGGTATACAAAAGAAGAAGTAATTAAATTATTTCAAAATACAGATAATGATTTAATAAAATTATCATTAAATTATAATTCATCTAAATTATTGGATCCTGAATGTACTCCTTATTTAACACATTATAATAATATGTTAAAAGAATATAGAAATAAACCAATTAAAATTTTAGAAATAGGAGTAAAAGAGGGTGATTCATTAAAAATATGGAAAGATTATCTTCATCCTGAATCTAAGATTTATGGAATTGAAAAAAACCCAACTCCATTAGAATTTTTTAAACAAGAAAATACAGAAATATTTTATGGTAGTCAAACAGATATACCATTTTTAAATTCTGTAATTAGTAAAATAGGAAAAGTAGATGTAATAATAGATGATGGAGGACATACAAATAATCAACTAAAAACAACTTTTAATTATTTGTTTGAATATGGGCTACAGGATAATGGTTTGTATATTATGGAAGATTTAGGAACATCATATTGGTATAAATGGAGTGGAGGATTAAATAACCAAAATTCAATATTAAATTTTTTAAAACAAAAAATAGATGGTATAAACTATAGATTTTGGAAAGGAAATAGAAATGATTATGTCCCTAAACCAAATAAATCTTTAGTAGATTCAACTTATCAAGATGAAAATATACTCTCAATTACATTTATGAAAGGTTTAGCATTTATTAAAAAATCAAATAATAAAACTGGGGATGAATAAAAGTAACATTTACATGGCGGGGGCATCAGTTGGGGATTTAGAAATACAATATGTCACAGATGCTTTAAAAAATGGATGGTATGAGGATAAATATTATTATGTTGAAAAACTTGAAAAAGAATTTTCAAAATATCATAATAGAAAATATGCTTTAATGACTCCTAATTGTACATCTGCTATTCATTTACTTCTAGCAGGATTAGGAATAGGTCCTGGTGATGAAGTAATAGTACCTGAATGTACTTGGATAGCAACAACAGTATCATCTGTACATTTAGGAGCTAAAGTAATATTTTGTGATATAGAAAAAGATAGCTGGTGTTTAGATCCTATATCTGTTAGAAATAACATTACGGAAAAAACCAAAGCTATAATTGCAGTTGATTTATTTGGTAATATGGCTAATTGGGAAGAGCTTGAAAAAATATCTAAAGAGTATAATATACCTTTAATTGAAGACGCAGCTGAAGCCTTAGGATCAACATTAAATAATGTAAAAGCAGGTAAATTTGGAATTGGTTCAACTTTTAGTTTTCATAATACTAAAACTATGACAACAGGTGAAGGTGGAATGTTACTAATTGATGATGATGAATTATATAAAAAATGTATTTTATTAAGAGATTTAGGAAGAGGTCCTAATACTAAACCTTATTTTAATGAAATAATAGGTTATAAATTTATGCCTTTTAATGTGCAAGCAGCATTAGGATTAGCTCAATTTGAAAGATTAGATGAATTAGTTTCTATTAAACGTAATCATTTTAAAACATATAAACAAGAACTATCAGATTTAGATGTACAATTTAATGCCGAACCTAATAATGTATTTAATGGGGTTTGGATAACTGGCATGGTGTTAGGAAAATCATATAATATGGATAAAAATACGTTTATAAACAGATTACAACAAGAAGGAGTACCATGCAGACCATTTTTTTACCCTTTATCAAGTATACCAGCTTTTAATGAAAGTAAAAAATATAAAGATGTAAATGTAAACAGTTATGATATATCTAATAGAGGAGTAAATTTACCAGGAGCAGCTAATCTAACTAATGAAAATTTACAATTAATATGTAGTAAAATTAAAAAAGTATTAAATGGATAATAAGATAAAAATATCAGATTTTACTTTGTTTGTTCCTGTAAGAGATAGGCAATATAATATACCTAAAGTATTAGAATATTATAAAAATTTAGATTGTAAAAAAATTATATTTGATTCATCTCTTGAAAAGTATGATGAAAAATTAGTAAATGAATATGGGTTTGATTACGTTTATTTTGATCCCCCTATTAATTATTATGAAAAATTAAATAAAATTTTTAGTGATTATATTAAAACAACATATGTTTTAGATTGTCCTGATGATGATGTAGCTTTAATTTCATCTTTAAAAATGTGTGTTGATTTTTTGAAAAATAATGACGATTATAGTTGCAGTTATGGTCTTGAATTAGGATTTGATAAAAATTCTATTTATCCTTCCCCCACAACAAATGGATGTATTGGGGGTTATTTGGATGATTATAAAAGTAATGATATATTTGATAGAATATATAGATTTTTAACAACCAATCCAGTTCAAATTCCTCACACAGTTATAAGAACAAAATTAATGGATGATTTTTTTAAAATGATAGTAAATAATAAAGAATTACAATATTTAAATTATTTTGAAAAAGCACAACAAGTATATTGTAATATTTGGGGTAATAGAAAAGTATTTCCTATATTTTTTAGATTAAGAAATTATATTGATAAAAGTAATAGAGTTCATCAAAAATTTAAAAATGAATTAAATCAAGGAAAACAATTTAAAAACCATTTAAATGAAAAAAATTTATATCCTTTATGTGATGAAATTATAAAAAAAGATGGTAGTAAAACAAAAGAAGAGTGTTTTAAGTTTTTACGATTGACATTAGAAAAAAACTTTAATAATCATAGTTCTTATGGTCAGGGGTGGTGTACAATACCAATTCCTAAAAATTATGAGATAAAATCAATTTTAAATCAAGATAATGATATAAAAAACTTTTCAAAAATTTGGATGAATGATTAAATTATTTAACATAGAAAACCACATAATTGATACAAGTAAATTTAACCATATATTACATGACGATTGTGTTAAAGAATTTGAAAATACAATTGCAAATTATGTAGGTGCAAAATATGCTTGTGGAGTAAGTAGTGCCACTAATGCTATATATTTAGCAATGAGTAAAAATAATTACTGGCCAACAGTGATTGAAATTCCGTCAATGATTCCACCTGTTGTAGCAAATGCTATTATAACATCAAATCATAAGGTTGATTTTAAAGATGATGTAGATTGGGTAGGAGATTCTTATATATTAAAACACTTTACAATGTGGGGGGAAGAAAAAGATTATAAAATAATAGATTCTGCTCAAAAATTAGAAAAAAATCAATTCAAAAAAGAAGCTAATGATGAAGATTTAATGATTTTTAGTTTTTATCCTACAAAACCCGTAGGAAGTATAGATGGTGGTATGGTAGTAAGTAATGATAAAGAAAAAATTGATTGGTTTAGAGAAGCAACTTTAAATGGAATGGGATGGGCAAATAATAATTGGGAAAGAACTATTAAATTCCCAGGATGGAAAATGTATTTAAATAGTACTCAGGCTTATGTCGCTAATGAAAATTTTAAAAAATATTCTAGAAAATTAGAAATATTAAAAAGAATTAAAAAATATTATAATGATCAATTTGGTTATAATAATACTAGCAACCACTTATATAGAGTAAAAGTAAAAAATAATAAAGAAGTACTTAAAAAATTAAAAAATAAAGGTATTGTAACAGGAATACATTATAAATGTTTACATAATCATCCTGTTTATAATTATAAGTTTAATAAAATGCAATTTCATCATGAAGGCAAATTCCGTAAATCAGAATTAGAAGAACAACAAACATTGAGTATTCCTTTTCATGAGGGTCTGAATCATTGGGATATTGAAAATGTAGTTAAAAATGTAAAAAAATATATAATATGAAACGACTTTGTATAATTCCAGCTAGAGGAGGAAGTAAAAGATTACCTAGAAAAAATATTAAATTATTATGTGGGAAACCTTTAGTATTTTATACTATTGATGCTGTGTTAAAATCTAAAATATTTGATAAAGTAATTTTTACATCTGATGATGATGAAATTTTAAATACTGTATCTACTAATTATACTTTACCTATATTAGAAACAGTAAAACGTCCTAAAAAACTGGCAAGTGATACTTCAAAAGTAATTGACACAGTAGTTTATTTTGCAGATGTTAATTATGACCAAACATGGTTAACATTGCCAACTTCTCCATTAAAAACATCAAAAGATTTTATATCATCATCTCACCTTTTAGAAAATAAAGTAGACTCAGTAATTTCTTATACAGAAATGGAGTTTCCCCCAACTTTAGGATTAACTGTTGGTTATGCAAAACGATTATTTGATTATGATTCCACCTTACCTTGGCAAAACGGAAATAGTAGAAGTCAAGATCATCCTACAGTATATAGACCTAATGGGGCTATTTATGGAAGTTGGACTAATAAATTACTAAATAATAAAAATTATTATAAAGGAATAGTAAAAGGACACTTTATGCCTAGAAATAGATCAATTGATATAGATACTCAGTTTGAATTTGATTTAGCTGAATTTTTAATGAATAAATAATATGAATAAACCAATACAAATATTTGCCAATAAATATGTTTCAATTGATTGGCTACTCCCTATAAAAGGAGATAAATTAGGACATGTAGAAAAACCATCACCATCAGTAGCTATTGTAGGTAGTAGTGGTATTTTATTAGATAAAGAATATGGAAAAGATATAGATTCTCATGATATAATAATGAGATTTAATATGGCTCGGGTTAAAGGTTTTGAAAAACATGTTGGAAGTAAAACACATATAAGAATATTAAATGGACATACTTTTGCGGGAACTGGGGATCCAAACAGATTTGAAAAATATGATCCTGATTTTTTAATGAATGAATGTTCTCGAGAACACTTTATACTTAAAGATAGTAATTCAAATGAATTTATAAGAGGGGTTTTAATGAATACAAATAATAATTACTGTAATTTTTTTGATAATCAATTTAGAGATTATTGTGAAGGTATAATACAAGGAGGTACATCAGTAGGATTTATGGGTTTAATGTTTACTATATTAGCTCTAAATCCCTCAAAAGTAAATTGTTATGGGTTTGATCATGGTGAAATTGAAGCAGAAAGAAGACATTATTGGGAAGCTGTCAAAGATGCAGATAATTGGAAAACGGGACAAGGACATGCTTATAATAGAGAAAAAGAAATATTTCAACATTATGTAGAAAATAATATTATAAAAATATGGAAGTAACTATTGCTATAGATGATATTCATCCTGAAAAAGACTGGGGGTTACAGGGAGATACTTGTATGGAATATTTAGAAGAATTAAATAAAGAATTTGGAGCAAAATTTACATTATTTATTCCCTCTAATTATCATAATAAATTTCCTATATCAAATTACCAAGAATGGATTGATTGGTTAAAATCCAAAGAATATTTTGAATTAGCAGCTCATGGTCATTATCATATGTGTGAAAGAACAGATATAGGTGAATGTGAATTTTTTGAATTAGATACAGCTGATAAAGTTAAGTCTAGAATTTGGATGATGATGGATGAATGGGGTGATGTTGGACATAAACCAATAGGATGGAGAAATCCAGGTTGGTTAGCACACCCAGAAGCAGTTAAATGGTTAGGACCCTTATTTAAATATTCAGCTGTACATTATGAACATAATAGAGGACTAAAGTGGGATTGTAAAATGATATTTGGTGCAGATGGAATACACGAAACAAACATTTCAATACATGAAGGTAGAATTATGTTTCAATCTCATATAGCAGGAGATTGGAATGATAATGTGTGGAATGAAAAAAATTATGAACAAATGAGATTATCATTAGATTATTTAAAATCTCAAAATATTGAATTTAAAACTATAGGAGAATTATGAAAATAGCATTTTTTACAGAAGGCGGATATTCAGGAAAAATACCAAGAAATCATCCAAATATAAGAACTGAGTTAGCTTGGATGTGTACTTTAGAAGCTAATCATTATAATATACATAACGGAGTAATAGATGATAATTATGATTTAGGCATTTGTATTATTCCTAAAAAGAACCCACAATTTGATGTTGATAGAATTCGTAAAAATTGTAAACAAGTAGCTTCAATGCAAGAGGGTCCTCACTGGTATTTTCAAGATTATCCATTAGATAAACAAATTTGGTATTATAATATATTACAAGAAATGGATTTTTTATTTGTCCATAATGAAATAGATAAAAAATATTACAGAGGATTAACAAATAAAGAATGTAAAATTTTACCTAGTTTAATGATTGAAGATGAAATAGATAGTCATACTTTAACTCATAAGAATGATAGAAAAAATATTATCATAGGTGGTAATTTTTGTAGTTGGTATGGTGGTTTTGATTCTTATATAGTTGCTCAAGAAGCAAATTGTCCTATTTATATTCCTAGCATGGGAAGAAAAATTGAAGGTGAAGAACAAATGCCACGCATAAATCATTTACCTTATATGAATTGGACCCAGTGGATTAATACATTAAGTCAATTTAAGTATGGTATTCATTTAATGCGTACACATGCAGCCGGTACATTTGCTTTAAATTGTGCTTATTTAGGCATTCCTTGTATAGGTTATGAAGGGTTAGATACACAAGAAAAATGCCATCCTTCTTTAACTATTGAGTTAGGTAATTTGGCTTCTGCAAAAGAAAAACTTATATTATTAAAAACAGATAAGGACTATTACAAAGAATGTTCCGAATCAGCAAAATTAAATTATAAACAATATTATTATGAAGATAAGTTTAATACAACCTGGAAGAAACAATTTAAAATATCTTAAATGGTCATATAATTCTATAAGAAAAAATCAAGGAAAACACGATGTAGAAATTTGTGTTGCTGATGATTTTTCAAATGATGGTACATGGGAGTGGTGTCAAGAAATGATGGAAAAAGATCCATTATTTAAAGCAATTAGAAATAATGGTCCCACTAGATTAGGTCATACAATATTATATGATAGGTTAGTAAACGAAGTAGCTACCCATGATGTTTGTATGATTTATCATGCAGATATGTATTTAATGCCTGGTGCTATAGATTCTATAGAAAAACACCTTACAGATAAAACAATAGTATCACTTACTAGAATTGAACCTCCTTTACACCCAGATGGTCCTGAAAAAGTATTAGTTGACTTTGGAATTGAACCTGAAGAATTTAGAGAGGATGATTTATTAAATTGGTTTACCAAACCAGTTGATTCAACCGGGGGCTATCAACCTAAACATGGTGAAACTACTGAAGGTATATTTGCACCTTGGGCGTTTTATAAAAAAGATTTTCAGGAAATAGGAGGACATGATCCTTTATTTGCACCACAATCAAAAGAAGATACAGACATATTTAATAGATTTCAATTAAATGGGATTAAATTTATCCAAACATGGAAAGGTTGTGTATATCATATGACTTGTAG
>MDSV01136665.1_pt1 | contig 10459 bp, 11 predicted proteins | sample 810851 | NCBI WGS metagenome assembly MDSV01 (sample SAMN05326640, study PRJNA326480) | marine metagenome | isolation source: seawater | place: Atlantic Ocean: North East | collected 2012
CAATGAGATTTTAAATAAGTTTTATAAATTGTATTCTAAATCAATTCCCTTAATTGGAAAATATATAGTTGGAGAGTCAGAGCCTTATGAATATTTAATAAAAACTATAGATGAGTTTTATGATCAAGATAGTTTTTACGAAATTATTGAAAATAATGGTTTTAGTAATGTAAAGTATAGAAATTTATCCGGTGGTATAGCCGCAATACACTCTGGCTGGAAAGTATAAGCATGATTAAGAAAGTTTTTAATTTATTAAAAATTTTGAGAAAATTGTCAGTATCTGGTGCTGTTGACGTAATTGATGAAGTAAAAACTATTCCTAAAGTATTAAAATTTATTTTTAACGTTTTTTCTTTGGGGAAAAAAAATGAAATTTCAGATAAAAGCAAAACATCTGGTGAAAAACTTTGTGAAGCCTTACAAAGTATGGGCACTACATTTGTAAAGCTCGGACAATTCTTGGCAACACGTCCGGATATAATAGGTGATGAAGTAGCCAGAAAATTGGAAAAATTACAAGATAAACTTCCTGCTTTTAGCACTTATGAAGCAAAAGAAGTATTAAAAAAAGAAATTGGGCAAAAATTATATGAAAATATTATATCATTTAAAGATCCAGTAGCGGCTGCCTCAATAGCACAAGTACATTTTGTAAAAATAAAAATTGATAGTTCTCAAAAAGAATTGGCTGTAAAAATTTTAAGACCAAATATTTACAAGATAGTTAATGAAGAATTAGACGCACTTATGTTTTTAGCATTTTTAATTGAAAATTTATTTAAAAGCACTAAAAGGCTTAAATTAGTTGAGGTAATTTATTTATTAAAAGAAATTACAAATGTTGAGATGGATTTAAGATTTGAGGCTGCGGCAGCAAGTGAACTTTACGAAAATACAAAAAATGACAAATTTATAAAAGTTCCTAAAATATATTGGAACTACACCTCTAAACAAATACTAACTTTGGATAAAATAGATGCTATTCCAATAAGAGACTTGGAAAGTTTAAAAAAATCTAATATTGATCTTGAGAAACTATCCAAAGATTTAATTCAATTATTTTTAAAACAGGCAGTAAGAGATGGTTTTTTTCATGCTGATATACATCAGGGAAATCTATTTGTTGATCTTGAAGGAAATATAATTCCGATTGATTTTGGAATTATGGGACGTTTAGATAAAAACAATAAAAAATATTTAGCTGAAATACTCTTGGGCTTTATACAAAGAGATTATAATAAAGTAGCCCAAGTTCATTTTTTAGCAGGATTAGTTCCTAAAAATACATCTAAAGACGAATTGGCCCAAGCACTGAGATCGATAGGTGAACCAATATTTGGACAAGCAATTAAAGATATATCTGGAGGAAATTTACTTGCTCAGTTGTTTGATATTACAGAAAAATTTAATATGCAAACCCAGACTCAATTACTCCTTTTGCAGAAAACAATGGTTTCAGTTGAGGGTGTGGCAAGAAAACTAAATCCTAATGCAAATATTTGGGAAATATCAAAACCTGTTTTAGAAAACTGGATTAAAAGTGAAAAAGGTCCTGAGTCAAAGATTAAAAAAACAATTCAAATTTCAAAAGAAGTTTTTGAAAAAATTCCTGATCTACCAGATGTTATGGACAAAGCTAATTTAGCACTACAAATGCTTGCAGAGGGAAAGCTCAATCTTTATATGAACGAAAGAGGGAATCTTGAAATTGAGAAGCTTAAAATGAAAAATATGAGAAACAATATGCTTATAATATTTCTAGGTATTGTGATAGGATTCTTTATAATATTTTAATTATGAGTCTTAAAAATAAAAAAATTTTGCTAATTATTGGTGGAGGAATTTCTGCGTATAAATCATTAGATTTGATCAGATTATTACAAAGAAAAGAATCTAATGTTAAGGTTGTATTAACAAAAAGTGGAAAAAAATTTGTCACGTCTCTTTCGATTTCAGCTCTTTCAAAAAATAGGGTTTTTGAAGAAATATTTGATAAGCAAGATAAAGGTAAAATAGATCATATTTCATTGTCAAGATGGGCTGATTTAATATTAGTCCTGCCTGCTACAGCAAATTTTATGTCAAAAATTAGCAAAGGAGCTGCTGACGATCTTTCCTCAACTATTATTTTAGCCTCAAATAAAGAAGTTTTCTTAGTGCCAGCAATGAATGTAAGAATGTGGGAACATAAAGCTACTCAGAAAAATTTAAATAGTCTTGTTGAGTACGGGTATAAATTTATTGGTCCAGAAAATGGTGAGATGGCCTGTGGTGAATATGGAAAGGGCAAAATGTCTAGTCCAAGACAAATATTAACTTTTTTAGATAAATTTTTTAAAAAAAAAGATCTATTAAAAGGAAAAAAAATTAATGCAATCGTAACAACTGGACCTACTAAGGAGTATCTTGATCCTGTAAGATTTATTTCGAATGAATCTAGTGGAAAGCAAGGGTACGAGATAGCTTTGGAATTATCAAGACTGGGTGTAAAAACAACTCTAATATCTGGACCAACAAATCTCACTTATAGCAATGAGGTTAAAATTAAAAAAGTTACTTCTGGTTATGATATGCTTGAAGCAGTTAAGAAAAGACTTCCAACGCACATTGCGGTCTGTGCTGCAGCAGTATCTGATTTTAAACCAATAGAAACGAAAAAAAATAAAATTAAAAAAAATCCTGAATTAAGAGAAATTAAAATTGAAAAAAATCAGGATATTTTAAGTTATCTAGGTAAAAACAATAGGCATAGACCTAAACTGCTTGTAGGTTTTTCAGCAGAAACAGAAAATTTATTAAAAAATTCTATAAAAAAAATGCAAGAAAAATTCTGTGATATTGTCGTGGCAAACGATGTTTCTAAGAAAGATGTAGGTTTTAATAGTGACTTTAATGAGGTGACAGTGATTGAAAAAAATGGAAATTTTTTTAAAATTAAAAAGAATTCAAAAAAATTTATTGCTTCGATTATTGCCAAAAAGATTGTAGAAAAATTTTTGAAGAATGAGAAAAATCTCAATTAAAAGTGAAGATTACCAGAAATACTACAAACAATTAATATTAAAAAAAATTGGTATAATTGGTCAAAAAAAAATTCTTAATTCGAAAGTACTTGTGGTTGGTGCGGGAGGTTTGGGTTGCCCATTAATTTTGTATTTAGCATATTCTGGTGTTGGATCTCTTGGAATAGTAGACCATGATAAAATTGAGTTGTCGAATTTGAGTAGACAAATATTATTTACAAAAACAGATATAGGAAAAAATAAAGCACTTGTTTCAAAAAGGGCCATAAAAAAGATTAATAAAAAAATACAGGTAACAGTATATAAAAATAAATTGGATATAAAGAATATAAATATTATTGCAAAAAACTATAATATAATTTGCGATGGCACTGATAATTTTAAATCAAGATTTTTAATTAATGATTACTGTCTAAAAACAAAAAAGGTATTAATTTCATCTGCAATAAACAAGTTTGATGGACAGCTTTTCAAATTTGATTTTAGAAAAAAAGGACCTTGTTTCAAGTGTTTTATGCCTAAAACTCCGCATGAGGAAATTAACTGTCAGTCTGAGGGTGTAATGACTACCTTGGCAGGAATAGCGGGGTCTTTACAAGCAAATGAAGTGATAAAAACAATTCTAAATATAAAAAACAAAAAAAATGAAAATATTATGTTCTTTAATGCACTAAATTCAAATTTTAGAAAAGTAAAATTGCTCAAAAATCCTAATTGTAAAAATATTCATCTCCATGATTAAGATAATAATATCATTATTTATATTTTTAATATTTTCAAATTTTTCATCTGCCTTTGCAGAATATTATTTAACTCTGAGAAGTGACGAAGTAAATTTAAGACATGGTCCGTCTTTCAGTCACCCGATAAAACTCATTTACAAAAAGAAATTTCTACCAGTTTTGGTTATTGATAAATCTTATAATTTCAGAAAAATAATAGATCATGAAAATAATTCTGGGTGGATATATGTTGGAAAATTGTCTAAAAAAAAAGCTGCATTAAATAATTTTGATAATTCAATAATTTTTAAAAAACCATCACTTTACTCAAAACCTCTGGTCTCTCTAGAAAAAGGTAGATTATGTATTGTAAAAAAATGTAAGAAAGAATGGTGTAAAGTAATAACCGGAAACTATTCTGGGTGGATAGAAAAACAAAACTTAAAAGGTAGGCTTTAATTTTTCTTTTTCTTAATTACTTTTGAAGCCCAAAATTTATCTAAAACAAAATACCATACAGAATTTGCCAGTGGTTCAACTATTGCATCGGTAAGTGCAATTGCAAAAGAAACATCAGCAACACTCATTAAAACTACAATTGCAATCGCAAAATGTCCGATTGTGTAAATTACAGTTCTAAGTATAGAACCTTTATTATTTTCATAGATTTTGTTTGTAGCTTGAAAAATTCCAGAAGTAAATTCTGTCATAACTTCCTTTTGTTTATTTTTTTAAATAAGAACGATCTAAATTCATAACTTTATCCCATGCATCAATAAAGTCATTAACAAATTTTGTTTTGGAGTCCTCTGTAGCGTAAACTTCTGCCCAAGATCTTAATTGAGAATTTGATCCAAATATGAGATCTGCTCTACTGCCGATCCACTTAACTTTTTTTGTTTTTCGATCCCTGCCTTCAAATAATTCCTCACTTTCATCAGTCTCTTTCCAAGTTGTATTCATATCAAGGAGGTTTACGAAGAAGTCATTAGTTAATGTTTCAGGTTTTTTTGTAAAAATTCCTTTTTTAGAACTATCAAAATTAGCATTCAATGCTCTCATACCACCAACTAAGACTGTCATCTCTGGTCCAGTAAGTTCCATTAGGCAGGCCTTATCTATCAACATTTCTTCTGCAGATATTTTTGAGCCATTTGAATACTTGTAATTTCTAAAACCGTCTGCTCTTGGTTTTAATAAATCAAATGAGAAGGTATCTGTTTGCTCTTGCGTTGCATCTCCACGTCCAGGTACAAATGGGACACTAACCTTGTGACCAGCTTTGTTGGCTGCTTTCTCAATTGCGGCACAACCACCCAAAACTATCAAATCAGCAATAGAAACTGATTTATTTTTACTATCAAAACCTTTTTTAATCTTTTCATAAATTTTTATTGTTTTATTAAGCTCGATAGGATTGTTTACTTCCCAATCTTTTTGTGGTGAAAGTCTTATTCTTGCACCATTAGCGCCCCCTCTTTTGTCTGATATTCTAAAAGTTGAAGCTGAAGCCCAGGCAGTTCTCACCAATTGAGGTATTGTTAACCCTGATTTTAATATTTTAATTTTTAAAGAGTTAATATCCTGTTTTTTCAGTGCATATTTTTGTTTTGGAACTGGGTCTTGCCAAATTAATTCTTCTTTAGGTACTTCTGGGCCTAAATAATTAGCACGTGGTCCCATATCTCTATGAGTTAGCTTGAACCAAGCTCTGGCAAATGCATCTGCAAACTCTTCGGGATTATTAAAAAAGTTTCTTGAAATTGGTCCATAACTTGGGTCCATTCTTAATGATAAGTCGGTCGTTTGCATCATTGGTGGATGTTTTTTATTTGGATCGTGTGCATCGGGCACCATTTTAATTTTTTGTCCATTCTTTTTAGGTGTCCACTGATGTGCACCTGCAGGACTTTTGGTTAATTCCCACTCGTGATTAAATAAACAATCAAAATAACCCATGTCCCATTTAATTGGGTTTTGAGTCCATGTTCCCTCAATCCCGCTTGTAATAGCGTCACCACCTTTCCCGCTTTTATAATCACTATTCCATCCTGTTGCTTGATCCTGAATTTTTGAACCCTCCGGTTCTAATCCTTTGTGAGACTCGGGTGCAGCACCATGAGATTTTCCAAAAGTATGTCCTCCAGCTACAAGTGCCACTGTCTCATAATCGTTCATAGCCATTCGGCCGAAAGTTTCTCTAATATCGTGTGCAGCTGCTAAAGGATCAGGTTTGAAATCTGGTCCTTGAGGATTAACGTATATTAATCCCATATGACTTGCTCCTAGCGGTTGTTCTAAATCTCTTTTTCCACTGTAACGGTTTACTCCTAGCCACTCTTTCTCAGTGCCCCAATAAATATCTTCCTCTGGTTCCCAAATATCTTCTCTGCCACCACCAAAACCAAAAGTTTTAAAACCCATTGACTCTAAAGCAACATTACCAACTAATACGAATAAATCTGCCCAAGAAATTTGTTTTCCATATTTTTTCTTTATTGGCCACAAAAGCAGTCTTGCTTTATCTAGGTTCGCGTTATCTGGCCAACTGTTCAAAGGTGCAAAACGATTACTACCTTGTCCAGCCCCACCTCTGCCATCGCCAGTTCTATAAGTTCCTGCTGCGTGCCATGACAAACGAATAAACAAAGGACCGTAATGACCATAATCTGCTGGCCACCAATCTTGTGAGTCTGTCATTAATTTATGTAAATCTTTTTTTAAGGCTTTATAATTAATTTTTTTAAATTCTTTTCCATAGCTAAATTTTTTATCCATAGGATTTACTTTAGCTGAGTGCTGACTTAAAACTTTTAAGTTAAGACTGTTTGGCCACCAATCTCTATTTGATGTACCTTTGCCTGTAGCAGCCTTAGGAGGAGTTCCAGCTCCAGTAAATGGACATTTTGCTGCTTCACCAGAAATAGCTCTATTTTTCATTATAAGTAGTTTATAATTATTCTAAACTAAGTGTCAATATAACAAGAAATTTTTTTTAGCTTAATTATTATTTTCCAATCTTATTACAACTTCAACGTTTTTGATTTTCTTGCCTTTTGGGGCCTCTGGAAGTTTTTGGAAGGTAATTTTGTCGCTCTTAATATCAATTACTTTCCCATTGTCGAAAAAGTGATGATGAGATGTAATATTTGTATCATAATAGGAGGTATTGTTTTCTAAAGAGAATTCTTTTAAATGACCTGCGCTTTTAAGAGCGTGTACAGTATTGTAAAAAGTTGCTGTAGAAATTTTTTTTGATCTTTTTACGTTCATAGAGTTTTTGAGTTCTTCCACAGTAAAATGAAATGTTTTTTTTCTGTTGAAGAGAAATTTACTTATTTCTACTCTTTGCTTAGTGGGTCTAAGTCCAGAAGATCTTAGTTTATCAATAAAAATCTTGTTTTTATTATTCATTTTTCGCGTCAACTTAATGTATAATTTAATTCAATTTTATATATGATATTGCTAAAAACTCAAGCAATTGTTAGTTTTTCAAAATGAAACAAAAAAACAGTTATAACTACAATGAATTAATTGACTGTGCAAACGGTGACCTTTTTGGTGAAGGTAACGCTCGTTTGCCATCACCGCCAATGTTAATGTTTGATAGAATTACAGAAATTAAATCGAATGAAGGAAAATTTAAAAAAGGTATTGTTAAGGCTGAGTTAGATATAAAGGACAAAATGTGGTTTTTTGATTGTCATTTTAAGAGTGATCCTGTGATGCCAGGATGTCTCGGACTAGACGCAATGTGGCAACTGGTTGGTTTTTACTTAGGATGGATCGGTGAGCCGGGTAAAGGACGTGCTTTAGGTGTAAATTCTGTTAGATTCACCGGAGAAGTATTAAAAAAAATTAAAATGGCGACTTACGAAGTAGATATGAAAAAGGTTTTAAAAACTGAAGGAGGGACAGTTGGTTTTGCCGACGGTATTTTAAAAGCAGATGGTAAACAAATTTATACTGCAGAAAATTTAAAGGTAGGAGTTTATAAATCGTGAAAAGAGTTGTAGTTACAGGTATTGGAATAGTTTCTTGTTTAGGAAACAATCAAAAAGAAGTTTTTGACTCATTGATTAATACAAAGTCTGGTATTTCTTTTGCTGAAGAATATAAAGAACATAATTTGAGAAGTAATGTTCATGGAAAACCAAACATAAAATTAGAAGATCATGTGGATAGAAAAGCTCTTAGATTTATGGGAAATGGATCTGCATATAATTATGTAGCTATGAAAGAAGCTATACAAGACTCTGGCTTAAAAGATAACAATGTAAGCAATGTATCTACAGGAATGGTAATGGGATCTGGAGGTCCTTCAATTGAAAATGTTATTTTAGCTGCAGACAAAACTAGAGAAAAAAATCCAAAAAAAATGGGTCCGTTTATAGTGCCTAGAACAATGGCAAGTACAGCGTCTGCTACATTAGCAGTTCCTTTTAAGATCAAAGGTGTTAATTATACAATAAGCTCTGCATGTGCAACGAGTGGACATTGTATAGGAAATGCTATGGAGCTTATCCAATTTGGAAAACAAAAAATTATATTTGCTGGAGGTAGTGATGAAATACATTTTGCAATGACAGCAATGTTTGACGCTATGACAGCTCTTTCTTCAAAATATAATGATGCTCCCCAAAAAGCTTCTAGACCTTATGATAAAACTAGAGATGGTTTTGTAATTGCAGGAGGTGCGGGAGTCTTGGTTTTAGAAGAAATGGAACATGCAAAAGCAAGAGGTGCAAAAATTTACGCAGAATTGACTGGTTATGGAGCAACATCAGATGGCTTTGATATGGTTGCACCGTCAGGTGAGGGAGCCACAAGATGCATGAACTTAGCATTAAGCACAACACGAAATAAAATTGATTACATTAACACTCACGGAACATCGACACCAGTTGGAGACATTACTGAATTAAATGCTATTAAGGGAGCTTTCAAGGATAATTTACCAAAAATTAGTTCAACAAAATCCCTATCAGGACATCCGCTAGGTGCTGCATCGGTGCATGAGGCTATTTATTCATTAATAATGATGAAAAATAATTTTATTGCTGCATCTGCAAATGTGAATGAGATAGATGAAGAAGCCAAAAAATTTCCAATAGTGACTAAAGTAGAAAAAAATGTGACACTAAATTCAGTGATGTCAAATAGTTTTGGTTTTGGTGGAACAAACGCAACTTTGGTTTTTGAAAAGATATAACAATGAGCTTAATTAAGGGTAAAAAAGGTTTAATAATGGGTGTGGCAAATGATAGGTCAATTGCATGGGGTATTGCAAAAAAACTTTCAGAAAATGGCGCAGAACTAGCTTTTACTTATCTAGGTGATGCTTTAAAAAAAAGAGTCACACCGCTAGCAGAGTCTGTAAATTCTAAGTTTCTAGTACATTGTAATGTTGAAAATAAAGATGATATTAAAAAAACATTTAATGAAATTAAAAATAAATGGGGTCAAATAGATTTTGTAGTTCATGCTATAGCTTTTTCCGATAGATCTGAACTATCTGGTGAATATATAAATACCTCTCGTGAAAATTTTTTAAAAAGTATGTTAGTTTCTTGTTTCTCATTTACTGAAATTGCAAAAGAAGCATCAAAAATTATGAAGGAAGGTGCAAGTATGTTAACGCTATCTTACGAGTCAACAAAAGCTATACCTAATTATAATGTGATGGGAGTTTGTAAAGCAGCGTTAGAATCCAGTGTAAAATATATAGCCCGAGACTTAGGCAAAAAGGGGATTAGGGTAAATGCAATTAGTGCAGGCCCAATTAAAACATTGGCTGCTTCAGCTATTGGAGATGCAAAGTTTTTGTACAAATGGAGTGCGGACCATTCTTTTTTAAAAAGAAATGTTGACATAAATGATGTTGGAAAATCTGCTTTGTATTTATTAAGTGATCTAGCTGCGGGCGTAACTGGAGAAATTCATTATGTCGATGCAGGCTATAACAAAGTGGGTATGCCTGATCCAAAAAATATATCTTAACTTGCATATTATGCATGACTAAATAACGATTATAACATAGTAAAAAAAAACCTTAAAAGTCTAAAAAGTCATAAATAAAAATTAAATGAATAAATTTAACAAAACAGTAAAAGAAAAATTTAGAAACTTTTTTGACTGGATAAAAGGTGCTGAATTAATTGAGCTTGATACATGTGATATAAGCGAAGATCCTGTAAGACCAGATTTAGATATTGAGTTCAGAACAAGTTACGGACGTAAAATTTTTGGTGTTAAATATAAGAAAGAGATATGTGCAATAATGTGTTTTGGTTTTACAAATGAAATCCCAAAAACAATTAATGAATTTGATTTAATGACAAAAGATGCTCACTTACAAAGTGCATCTTGGAGAAGCAAAGATGTGGGTAAAATTGCTATTGCTTATACTCTTTGGTCAAAAAAAAAGGGTGGGGGTAAATTAATTGTAAAGGAGGTATTTAAAAAAATTAAAAAGTCTAATCACCTAAATAGGTTAATTACCTTATCTCCCTTAACAGAAATGGCGAGAAATTTTCATTTACGGAATGGAGCAAAAGAGCTACAAGTTAATGAAGAGTCTCAAAATTTTGAATATAAAATTTAAATTTAGTCATGAAAAATAAAAAAAAACCTAAAAATGATAAGTTCTTTGCAATAGGAACTGCATTATTTTTTTTAGTACTTTTTGCTATTATTAAGACTTCGTGCGCA
>MDSV01094532.1_pt1 | contig 10458 bp, 10 predicted proteins | sample 810851 | NCBI WGS metagenome assembly MDSV01 (sample SAMN05326640, study PRJNA326480) | marine metagenome | isolation source: seawater | place: Atlantic Ocean: North East | collected 2012
AAGAGGTTTATCAACTTCAGTAGGAGATGAAGGTGGTTTTGCACCAATGATAAATAATAATAATCAAGCCTTAGATTTAATTGTAACAGCTATTAAAAAGTCAGGCTTTATAAATGGTAAAGATGTTTCAATTTGTTTAGACGTTGCTGCAAATGAGTTATATAAAAAAAAAAAATATTCTATTCATTCAAAAAATTATATGTCTATTAATAAATCTATAATTGAATATAAAAAAATGATTAAAAAATATAATATTAAATCAATAGAAGATCCATTTGCTGAAAATGATTGGGTGGCTTGGAATAAATTAATGAAATCAACTAAAAAAGTTCAAATCGTAGGAGATGATCTTTATGTAACAAATCTTGAAAGATTAAAAAAAGGTTTTTTGAACATATCATCCAATGCAATTTTGATTAAACTTAATCAAATAGGCACTGTTTCAGAAACTTTAGATGTAATCAAATTTGCTCAAATTATTGGATTTAAAACCATTATTTCTCATAGATCAGGAGATAGTGAAGATACATTTATTGCTGATTTAGCGGTAGGAACTAATTCAAGTCAAATAAAAACTGGATCTCTAGCAAGATCCGAGAGAGTTGCTAAATATAATCAATTAATACGCATAGAAGAACACCTTGGAAAAAAAGCCAGAATGAATAAGATTCATTAATGCTCAAAAGTTTAAAAAAAAACTATTTTCTAATAGTATCCACATTCTTGATCTTATATTTTTTCTTCAATCTTTTGTCAGGTCAAAGAGGACTTATTTCTTACTTTGAAAAAAAACAAGTTTTGAAAAAGTTGGAAAATGATCAAATTTCATTAATAAATCAAATAAAGGACTTGGATTTTAAAAATTCATTATTAAGTGACAATCTTGACCTTGATTATATTGAAACTTTAATTAGAGAACGATTTTTATTTGGAAAAAAAAATGAAACAATTTATATAATAAAAAAAGATGACACAAAAAATTAAACCAAGACATCCTGAAAAAATTAAAAACCCTATCAATCCGATAAAAAAAAAACCAGAATGGATTCGATCTAAACTTTCAAATAGTAAAGAGTTTTTTTTAACTAAAACAATTGTTAATCAAAATAATCTTGTAACAGTTTGTCAGGAGGCGAATTGTCCAAATATAACTGAATGTTGGAGTAAGAGACATGCAACATTTATGATTATGGGGGATACTTGTACAAGAGCATGTGCTTTTTGTGACGTTAAAACTGGAAAACCAGGTCAACTCGATAAACTTGAACCAATAAAGATTTCACAAGCAGTTAAAAAATTAAATTTAAGACATGTTGTAATTACCTCTGTAGATAGAGATGACTTAGATGACGGAGGTTCAGGACATTTTTTTGAGGTGATAAATCAAATTAGAAAAACAAATCCAAATACTACTATTGAGGTTTTAACGCCTGATTTTTTAAGAAAGGGAGAAGCCTATAAAAAAGTTTTAGAGGCAAGTCCTGATGTTTTTAATCATAATATTGAAACTGTACCAAGTCTTTACTTAAAAGTAAGACCAGGATCTAGATATTTTGCTTCATTAGAACTTTTGAAAAACGCAAAAAAAATAAATAAAAAAGTTTTTACTAAGTCAGGGATAATGGTTGGACTTGGTGAAAAAAAAGATGAAATATTACAGGTAATGGATGATCTTAAATCTGCCGATGTTGATTTTTTAACTATTGGGCAATATCTTCAACCTTCAGTAAAGCACTTTCCTTTAGATAGATATTATACCCCGCAAGAATTTGAAGAACTTGAAACAATTGCAAAAGCAAAAGGATTTTTATTAGTTTCATCATCTCCACTAACAAGATCTTCTTATCACGCTGATGAGGATTTTGCTAAACTTCAGCAAAATAGAATTAATATTCATTAATGCCAAAAGCTTCGGTTAAGAGATTAATTGAATGCAACAAAAATCAATTAATTGATTTAGTACTTGATATAGAAAAATATCCAGAGTTTGTGCCTTTTTGTTTAGATGCCCATGTTTACGAAAAAAGTAAAGAAGGGGATCTCATATTAATTATTGCTGATTTAACAATAGGCAAGGGTCCATTTAAAGATACTTATAAAAGTGATGTCAGATTCAATAAAAAAGATAGTACAATAAAAGTTACAAACATTGGTGGACCTTTAAATCATCTTGAGAATACTTGGCATTTTGAGGAACGTGAAAATGGAACAGAAATTTCTTTTGATATTGATTTTGAGATTGAAAATAAATTTTTGAATATAGTGATGACCAAATCTTTTCAATTTGGATTAGATAAAATTGCCGATGCTTTTCAAAAGAGAGCAGAGGAGTTAACTGATAACTTTAAAAACTAAATCTAAAGCTTTTTTGACAGTAGCTTTTTGAATTGATGATCTTTTTTTATTTTTAAATATATATTTATTTATGTGGGCTTTATTACCCTTTTTTATACCAATATAAACAAGACCAACTGGTTTTTGCTTTGTACCACCATTTGGCCCTGCAATGCCAGTAACTGAAACATTTATATTAGCCTTGGAGATTTTAGATAAATTATTAACCATTGCCAAACAACACTCATGGCTTACAGCACCATATTTTTTAATTATATCTTTATTAACTTTTAAGATTTTGATTTTTGCTTGATTTGAATATGTGATAAGACCTAAATTAAATATTTTTGAAGCACCAGATATTGAGGTAATTGCGCTAGCAAGCAATCCACCAGTGCAAGACTCCACAAATGAAACTTTAAGTTTTTTTTTAGTTAATACTTTTACTAGGGATTTCATTATATAAAATAACTACTTAAAACCATAAAACAAATTAATGATAAAACAACATAAAGACCCGCAAAAACATCATCCATAATTACACCAAAACTATTTTTAAAATTTTTATCAAAAAAACTTACAGGAAATGGTTTAGCTATGTCAAAAAATCTAAATAAAACAAAGCAAATTCCATAAAAAATTACGGCTTCGTCAGGTGATTTTTCAGTTCCGTGTGAAATTTCATATAAGTAAATTGGAATAGACTGACCAATGAACTCATCAATAATTACTTCTTTTGGATCTTTATTTTCACTATCTTTTATGTGGGCAGCCACTGCTGAAAAAGAATAGATAAAGATGATTATTAGACTAAATAATATTGTGTTTGAAGAAAAATTTAATATATGAAAAAAAATATAAAGTATAATTATTGTAGCAAGAGATCCAAATGTGCCAGGAATCTTTTTAATTTTTCCCAAGCCAAACATTGTAACAAATAAAGTATTTAAAGTTTTAATCATATTTTGTAATTGATACTATCACCTCACAAGCTATAGCTTTTTCTTTTCCTATTAAACCTAATTTTTCAACAGTTTTACCTTTTAGATTTATTTGGTCTTTGTTTACATTTGTCAGTTTTGATATTGAATTAATAATTATATCTCGATATTTTGAAACTTTAGGCTGTTCACAAATTAAATTTATATCAAGATTGTTAATTAAAAAATTATGTTTATCTAAATTTTTCATAATAGGTTCTAACATTTTATAAGATCTTATATTTTTGTAATTTTTAGAATTTGGAAAATGAGTGCCGATATCTTTTTTTCTTGTAGCTCCTAAAATTGCATCAATGATAGCATGTAATATTACATCCCCATCTGAATGCCCTTTGAGTCCTGAATGATATGGTATACTTATACCACCTAAATAAAGTTTCTTTTTTTTTATTAATTTATGAATATCGAACCCAATACCGAAATAAGTTTTTGAGGTTTTTATATCATCTAAAAAGGTAATCTTATCATTTTGTTTTTCTCCAGATATAAATCTTATCTTATAATTATTATCAATATAAAGTGTTGCTTCATCTGAAACTGTTTTTTTTTGCTCATTTGCCAGTTTATATAATTCGTTAAATCTGAAGGCTTGAGGTGTTTGTGTTAGTAATATCTTTTTTTTATTTAAATTATAAATATTTTTATTAATTTTATATTTGACTGAGTCTTTTGACTCTACAATAGGTATAACAGCTTTATGTTTTTTTAATTCCCTAATTATTCTAAAAAGTAATTTTTGAGAAAAATTAGGTCTAGCAGCATCATGAATTAAAATATTTTTTGGTTTAAACTTTTTAGCACATTTTAGACCAATTAAAGAGGAGTCCGACCTTTCTTTACCACCTTTTACTATTTTTACAATTTTCGGATTAATATTTATAACCTGACTTGAACTATTAATTACTAATATAATCTTTTTAAAGATCTTAGACTTTATAGCCTTGTCTATTGAGTGCTGATAAAGGGGTTTATTTCTGTAGCTTATAAACTGCTTCAGTTTTTTAGCTTTAAATCTTTTGCTTCTTCCAGAAGCAAGTATTATAAGAATATTATTCATTAAGATTACAGTGTTTATAAAAAAAAATGTCTGAATTTTTAAAAAAAAACTTATTCATTATAATATTATTTTTTATCACATTATTTATCGGTTTTTTAACTTTTTTGACATTTATTAATAAAAGTTTTTTAGAATTATCCAGTAAAAATCTTCAATACTTACTAATTATAAACATTGCTTTATTAGTTCTACTATTTGTTTCAATTTTTATCGAAGTCAAAAAAACAATAAGGAATGACATCGATAAAGATGGTTTAAATTCAAATAAAAAATATATTACTTATTTTTCATTATTTACTCTTATTCCATCAATTCTGATATCAATCTTCTCCTTATTCTTATTTTCTTTTGCCTTACAAAAGTACTTTGATGAAAAGGTTACAACGGTTGTAAATAATTCGTACGCATTAGCGAAAAGCTACGTTGAAGAAGTTCGAAATAAAATCGAGTCTGATATTGTCTTGATCGCTTTTGATACCACTAAAAGTAAAAAATTTTTAAATGATGATATTAATGAATATAAAAGATTTTTAACCACCCAAAAACTTATTCGAGATGTAGATCAAGTTCATATTATAAATGAAAAAAAGGAACTTCTTTTCTCATCTTTAAAAGATAACGATAAATATATACCGCCAATGGACAAAGCTCTTAATTTAGTTTTGGATGATGATAGACCTTTAAAAATTATTAATGCATTTGAAAATAAATCAGGAGCTATTATGAGGCTTCAAAACTTTGAAAATAGATTTTTATATGTTATCAAATTTTTAGATAAGGACATTTCAAAATATCTCACAGAATCTCAAGAAGCTATTAATTTTTATTATACCGTGGAGGATAAAAGCACTGGTATTAAAATTTCTTTTGCTTTGATTTATATAATTGTTGTCACATTATTACTATTTATCTCAATTACCATTGCAATTCGTTTTTCATCAAGATTTTTTAGATCAATTAATAATCTAATTTTGGCATCAGCAGCTATTGGTAAAGGAGAATTAAACACAAAAGTTCCTGAAATTAAAACTGATAAAGATTTAGAAATTTTAAACAAAAATTTTAATTTAATGACAGAAAGATTAAAAACCCAACAAGAAAAGTTAATCTTGAATGAAAGATATGAAGCTTGGGGTAATTTAGCAAGAAAATTAGCACACGAGATTAAGAATCCTTTAACACCTATACAATTGTCAATCGATAGAATTAAAACGAAATTTTCGAATCAAATAGCTGAAAATGAACAAGATAAATTTAAAGATAATTTAAAGATTATAAATAATCAAATTAAACAAATAGAAAAATTAGTTAATGAATTTTCTGACTTCGCAAGAATGCCAAAACCAACTTTACGAGAAAATAACATTAATTTAATATTAAAAGATAATATCAATTTGTTAAAAGAACTGGATAAAGAAATTTCTTATAATGTTACAGAGTCGAATAATAAAATTTTACTTAATAGTGATAACGAGCAATTAAGTAGAGTTTTTTTGAATTTAATTAAAAATTCCATTGAAAGTATTCATCAAAAATCAATGAATACGCCAAAATTTGAGAAAAAAATATCTATTGATTTAAATGAATCTAATGATCATATAACCATTGAGTTTGTTGATAACGGTGTTGGTTTTAATTCACTTAATAATAATATCAAAGATATATTAAACCCTTATTTTACAACAAAAAAAAATGGAACTGGCTTAGGATTGGCAATTGTTAATAAAATTATAAATGATCATAATGGCAACATTGAATTTATTCCAATTAAAGATGGAGCAAAAATAAAAATAATTTTTTTTAAAAATGACAGCAGAAATATTGATAGTTGACGATAATCCCGATATAAGAAATATTCTTAATGACCTTATATCTGATATTGGTTACAAAACTAGAGTAGCTGCAAATTTCAAACAAGCTTTAAGTGAAATAAATAAAAAACTCCCTGATGTTGCAATTCTTGATGTGAAATTAGATAAAGGAGACAATGATGGCATAGAACTTTTAACACATATCAAATCTAAAAATAAAGATATACCCGTTATAATAATCTCAGGACATGCGAATATTGAAATGGCTGTCAAATCTTTAAAACACGGAGCCTTTGAATTTATAGAAAAACCATTTGATCAAGAAAGACTACTTAATTTTGTAAACAGAGCAGTTGAAAATTTTCATCTTAAATTTCAAAATAAAGAATATGAAACTAAACTTTTTTCTTCATACGATTTAATAGGTGAAAGTAAAAATATCTGTTCTATTAAAGACCAGATTGATAAAATTTCCCTTTCAGATAGTAGAGTTTTTATTTATGGGCCATCTGGCTCTGGAAAAGAATTAATTGCTAGAAAAATACATAGAAAATCAAAAAGAAGCAAAAAACCTTTTATTATTTTAAATGGTGCACTTCTTGATTCAAAAAAATATGAACTCGAACTATTTGGTGAGGAAAAAAGTAATGGATTTATTTCATATGGATCATTAGAAAAGGCAAATTATGGCACACTTCTGATCGATCAAGTTTCAGAAATACCACTTGATATTCAATCAAAAATATTGAGAGTTTTAACAGATCAAAAGTTTAAAAGAATTAATGGTAATACAGATATTAATGTGAATGTAAGACTTATATGTTCATCAAGTAAAAACCTTAAAAATGAAGTAGAGCTAGGAAACTTTAGAGAAGATCTTTATCATAGATTAAATGTTTTTGAAATCGTTATAGATTCTTTGAATCAAAGAATTTCAGATATCCCATTACTTGTTGATTATTTTTCAAAAAAAATCTGTGAAAATTATAATATTAAAAAAATTCCTATTGATGAAAATAATTCATATTTATTAAATCATGATTGGCCTGGAAACGTAAGAGAGCTTCGAAATTTGATTGAAAGAATTGCAATTTTACAGCCCAATAATTCTGAAAAAGTTGCAAACATAATTAAAGAGTCACTTAAAAACGACACTTTAGGTGAAAAAATCAATGAAAATAGCTTATCCATCCCCCTAAAAGAGGCTAGAGAAAACTTTGAAAAAGAGTATTTAACTATGCAATTAAAAAAATTTAATGGAAATATCTCAAAAACTGCAAATTTTGTGGGAATGGAAAGAAGTGCACTTCATAGAAAATTGAAAGGTCTCGGAATAAAAGAGTTTAATTAAATGAATATTATTATTTGTGGCGCAGGTAGAGTAGGCTTTACAATAGCTAAATTATTGAGTGAACAAGGTCATTCAATAACTGTTATAGATCAATCTAGTGAAGATATACAAAAAATTAATGACAGTTTAGATGTAAAGGCCATAGTTGGAAAAGCAACATATCCGTCAATACTTGAAAAAGCTGATGCCTCTGAGACTGACATGATCATAGCCGTAACGAGAAATGATGAAATTAATATGCTTATTTGTCAAATAGCCTATTCGATTTTTAAAATTCCAAAAAAAATTGCAAGAATTAGATCTCAAGATTATTTAAACCCAAAGTTCCTTAGTGTTTATAGTAAAGAAAATTTACCTATAGATGTAATTATTTCACCAGAAATTGAGATCGCAAAATCAATACAACGAAAATTAGAGGCTCCTGGTGCATTAGATAGCGTTCCATTCGCTGACAATAAAATTAGATTGTTAGAAATATTAATAAAAGACAATTGTAAATTAATTGATATCAAATTAAATGAATTGACTAAAAAATTTCCTAATTTAGATGCAAATATTGTAGCTATTATTAGAGGTGAAAAATTTTTTATACCAAAAAAAACAGACTTGATTAAAAATGGTGACAAAATTTATGTTATTATCAATTCTTCACAAATGGCAAAAACTTTAGAGGCATTTGGCCATGAAGAAAAAATTTCAAAAAAAATTTTAATTATTGGTGGAGGAAATATTGGATATAATTTAGCCAAAAATATTGAAGAGACATTAGATACAGTAAGAGTTAAAATTGTTGAGAAAGATAAATCTCGGGCTGAATATTTAGCAAATGAATTAAACGATACTATAGTAATTAATGGCAATGGTCTCGACGAGGAAGTTTTAATTGAAGCTAACTTAGATGAAGCTGAAACAGTGTTGGCTTTAACAAATGATGATGAAGACAATTTAATGGTAAGTGTTCTAGTTGAAAAATTTGCTAAAGATCAAAAAAAAATTGATGATAAAAGAACAATGGCATTAATTAACAAACCCAATTACTCATTACTACAATCTTCTTTAAAAATTGACGATCTAATTGATCCTCGTTTAAACACTGTATCAAGTATTTTAAAACATGTTCATAAGGGCACGATTGAAAATGCATACACAATCTCTAATGGAGAATTCGAGGTTATCGAAGCTGAAATTATAGAAACTTCAGAATTAATTAATAAAGAATTAAAAAATTCAAACTTACCCGAAGAAATAAGAATTGGAGCAGTATTAAGAGACAAAAAAGTTATTATTCCAAGATCAGATTTTGTTTTTAAAAAAGATGACCAAGTAGTATTTTTAGTTAAAAAAGATTTTATTTCAGTTGTAGAAAATATTTTTAGATTAAGTTCTGTATAATTAAATGCTCAAACTTCAGGTTAAATATTTAAGTTTCTTTTTTGGATTAGTTTCTTTATTATCTTTTTTTAATATAATTTATAGTTATTATTTAAATTTCTATCTTAATTTAGATACTTATTATATTACTCTAGTTTCATCTTTAATTATTTCTATAATTTTTTTTAAAATAAATATTTCTATTGAAAAGATATCTATATTTGAAAAGATTTTAACAGTTTTTTTTGGTTATTTATTATTACCTCTGATTTTATCAATACCTTTTTATTTTAGTATTTATAATTTAACTTTATTAAACTCTTTCTTTGAAGCCATCTCAGGTTTTACTTCAACAGGTTTTTCAATTTTTGAAAATATCAAACACATTGATCAAAGTTTAATTTTGTGGAGATCCTCGATACAATGGATTGGAGGGCTTTATTTTCTATTTTCAATTATCTATTTAATAGATATTTATGATGAAAGTTTTAAAAAATCACTTACTAATTTTATATCATTTAGTAGCTCAGAAGTTTTAAAACAAGCTATCAAAATATTTTTTCTTTATTCAATTATTACACTTATTATTTTTGTGGTTTTAAATGTTTTTTCGATAAGAACATTTGACTCATTGAATCTAGCATTTACATTAATTTCATCTGGTGGGTTTCTGCCTGTAAATGACCTTTCAAATATTTTAAAAGAGGATTCTCAAGTAATAGTAACTTCACTTCTAATGTTGACATCTTTTTTTAGTATTTTTTTTGCTTACAACCTAATTTTTTTTAAAAGTAAAAATATAAATTTTTTTTATGAAGATCTTCATCTTATTGTTTATTACTTGGTTATAATTTTAATTTTCTTTCTTTTTTTTAGCTTCAATAATAACTTTGGAAATAACTTGTTATCAATTTCAACTAGTATATCAAATATCGGTTTTACAGTTGATGCTAATAACTCTAATTTAAATTTTGTATTTTTAGTTTTAGTAATTATTGGCGGTTCTTTTTTTTCAACAAGTTCTGGTTTGAGATTTATCAAAATTTATTCGCTATTAAAATTTTCAATTAATCAAATTTTACTATTTAGTAGACCTAAAAATATTTTTATGAATAAATTAATCTTTACAAAAATAAATTTTGATTTTAGTGAAATTAATAAGTATTTTTTAACAATATTAATATTTATTTTATCACTTTTTATTTTAACATCTTTATTAAGCTTATCGGGAATAAGTTTTGAAAACTCATTTAAATTATCAATTTTAACTTTAATGAACACTGTAAATTCTTCAGCATATGGATTGTCTAGTTTTGATTTTATAAATTTACATTATTTAACTAAATATTGTCTAATATTCTTTATGGTTGTAGGAAGAATTGAGTTATTAACAATTTTATTAATTTTGAAAAAATTTCTTTTTAAAAGTTAGGTTATTATTGTATATGTATATCAAATATATTGCGCCCTTAGCTCAGCTGGATAGAGCATCGGTTTTCTAAACCGAGGGTCGGAGGTTCGAATCCTCCAGGG
>MDSV01013041.1_pt1 | contig 10457 bp, 13 predicted proteins | sample 810851 | NCBI WGS metagenome assembly MDSV01 (sample SAMN05326640, study PRJNA326480) | marine metagenome | isolation source: seawater | place: Atlantic Ocean: North East | collected 2012
AACCGCTGCAACAACAAAACCTACCAGCCCTGAAGCCCATCTAAACACTGGAGACCAGAACCTATATAGGGTCTCCGAAATAACCCAAAGGCCGATAGATAAACCAAACAAATCCAACCCTATTCCTAGTCTGCCTCCAAAAAACCATCTAGCCACTGCATAAACTATTACTATGGAGAAATATACTTGAAGAAATTTATTTGAGCTCCATCTTCCCATTTCTTTTAGGTTATATAGCCAAGGAAAAAGGATGTACATAACCATGCTTAAATTATCAGCCCAGCCGCCCCATTCTGTATGGGTGCCATGCATAAGCATAGAACCAGGTCCTAGATAAATAGCAGCTCCGGCATAAAGAACGCTCAGCTTATTTAAACTTGTAAAGTTATTCTTAGAATTGTTTGTGGCCTCATCGTTAGTCAATTTTTTAAACATTAATAATCCGGCAATCATAAAACCCAGATTACTAAGTGCATTTGCGTTTTCTCTAAAAATGCCCGCCGTTACCCTTTCACACCAACCTGATATAGAACCAATAGGTTCAGCATCGGTCTCTAAATAAAAAAGAACCCCCGTAACCCCTAAGATTACGTATAGAACCAGATAAATTAAACTAATTGCTATTGCTATTGGGTAGGCTTTGTTCATTCTAAAGTTATTGTTGGTCAACTATTTCTTTTTTATACAGTCTTGTTTCTACGAGCAAATCACTTGTGTATTCTTCAAAGGAGATTATCTTATTGTCTTTAATCTTGAATACCATGGCATACCTATTGTTATATTCGCCATTAATTCCTTCTGCCTCTCCTTCAACCTGAAAAACAACTCCTTCTTCATCTGCTATTTTTCCCACTATAGTCAATTCTATTCCGGTGGGCAGGACTTGAGGAATTACTTCTCCTAGCCATACATCAAAATATTCATCTTTGTTATAAATTACTCCAGATAATGAAGAAATGCCCATAAACTCAAACTTAAAGTCTTCATGAATCAGGTCTTTTGTTTTTTCTGGCTCTGTAAGCACAGTTGCAAAAAATTTATCGACTAATTCTATGTTTGCTTCACTTTCTTTGTTTTGATTTTGTGAAGAGCAAGAAGCTAGGACAGCCATGCTAAAAAGAACGATCGCTAATATATTTCTATTCATTTTTACTCCTTTTTTTATGAATTCATATTGTGTAAAGCACACAGTTTGTTTCCTGAAGGATCTCTTAAGTATGCTAGATAAAACTTCATTCCCATTCCTTCCCTAGGTCCAGGAAGATCTTCACAAGTAGTCCCTCCATTATTGATTCCTGCTTCATGCCAAGCATCAGCCATCTCTGGGTCCTTGGCGCTAAAACCAATAGTGCTGCCATTTCCATGAGTCGCTTCTTGATCGTCTATGGGTTCTGAAATTAAAAACATGATTCCTTCTACAAAATACATATACCTTTTGTGTCCTGTGGGATTCACTGACAAGACACCTGGTTCACACCCCAACACTCCTAACACTTCATCGTAAAATTTCTTTGATGCTTCTATATCATTAGCACCTAACATTACATGACTAAACATAATTTCTTCTCCTTTTTGATTATTCTTTTTCTACGTGGTACAGCTTATTATAAATTTTCCATTGGCCATCTACCTTAAGAAAAGACAATGTATCTAAGAAAGTCATTCCTAAATAGCCATCTCTGACCATAACGCAGGCCGTTTGGCCGGCTATTTCACAAGATACTATTTCGAGAAGAACTTCTTCTCCCTTTTCTCTTGGGGATGGTTGTTGTGAAGTAACAAAGCTAGCGAAGTCATCAACTGTCATTTCGCCTAAACTTCCGTGAAGATACCCTGTAATCATTGCATTTCCATGAAAGGCCTCTTTTACTTTATCTGCGCTCGACTCATACATGCTGTCAAAGTAAAGCTGTACTCCTGCTTCTATTTGTTCTCTATCAGACATATTTTTCTCCTATATAAGATGATTTATACCACAAGAATCCTACTTATAAGTCTTCGAGGTTAATTTTTCATATTAAATCCAGCGCCTAGTACTTCTTTTGAAAGAAAGGTATTCTTCTCCAAAGTTTTCTTCCATGGCCTCTTCCTCAGGAATTATTTGAAAGGCTGTTATATATGCCACAAATAAAGAAACTATTAAGAGTCCTCCTATGAGGTTAAATTGAATTGAGATAGAGAGAAGCACTACTGACATACCCAAATACATTGGGTTTCTTGTGTGCTTAAATACTCCATCTACAACAAGACTAGAAGCCTTTTCGGGGTTCATAGGATTTACAGTTGTTTCTTTTTTCTTAAACAAAGAAACAGCACTAATCAATATCATAAGACCCGAGACAAAAATCACTATACTCAGCATGCTTTGATAGTCAAAAGCGTAGTTTGGGAATAATTCTTTTGAAAAGAAAATTAATAATGCACTAACAAGAGTTACTATTGGCGGGGGTATCTTAGTTTTCATGGTTTTATCTTTTATTTATTTTTTAATAAAGGGGTTATCTTGCTAATGAGTCTTTTAAGCTCTGGTTTATTAGTTTTGATTTCTTCCCTGGTTAAGCCTTCTAATTCATGAGGAAATACTAACCACTGTTCCGTTTCATGTAAGTAATAATCAGGTTTAAAGTCTGTTTTGTTATTTTTTGGTTTAAAGTAGGGTGTTGCAACTTTTATTTCAGGAGAATTCTCTTTTAGAGCTTTTTTCAAATCAGTAATTATTTGTTGTATAGAGAGGCCTGTATCATAAACATCGTCTACTATTAATAAAGAGTCTTCTGCCTTTAGTTTTTCTATCATGTAGTTTAGACCGTAAACTTTGACTTCTTTATTTTGTTGTCCTATCCCAGAATAGGAAGATGTTCTGATCGCAATATGATCTGACTGAACTCCTAAAACTTCTAATAACTCTTGAACTGCTATTCCTATGGGAGTACCACCCCTCCAAACGCCTATAATATGATTGGGCCTGTAACCACTCTCATATATGTCCCAGGCTAGCTGGAATGAGTCCTCTATTAATTCTTCTGATTTAATGTAGAGCTTTTCCATGAAATTTAATTACGATTAAACTGTGCTTGATAATAGCACAGTTCAGATCGCCTTTTATTCTAAACCAGCTTTAGAATTCGTAACTAACTCGGCCCATGACTTGTCTTGGAGGAATTAGCTCTATACCAGTTCCTGCTACTCCAAATACATCTGTCATGGCTGAATTCATTCCATCTTCATCAGTTGCATTAAGCAACATTAAGTCTAGTCCCCAATTATCATCATTAAGGTCTAGGCTAGCTGTGAAGTTTAATACTGTATATTCGTCTACTCTATCTACGAATGGATTATTGAATACACGCTGTTGGAAATCACCTCTGTGTATTAATTCTGCAGTTGATCTAAGTGATCTTCCTGACTCTAGCTGAGTAACATATTGCAAGCCTAGGTTTGCTGTGAATTCTGGACTTTTTGCTAACTGATTCCCTTTTATGTTTTCTCGAAGGGCATATCTAAGTGGCTCTTCTCCAAAGAAATAGAGCTCCGCCTTTATATTGTCTAGGGCTTCGTAGTCTGCTGTTATTTCCGTGTCTAAGAAAGCAACTCTTAAGTCCATAGTTAGTGAGTCCGAAAGCACTCCTATTAACTCCAGCTCAAGTCCGCTCATTTCTGACTCAGGTATGTTTGCTACACCCCCTCTATAAATATCAGGATCAGTTGACTGAAACTGTAGGTTCTCATAATCATAAGAGAAAGCTGAGATATTTGCTCTCATTCTTCCTTCAAGAAGATCTGTTTTTATACCAAACTCATAGGCATCAATGATTTCGCTTTCAAACAAAGGAAAGATTAGCTGCGGAGCTGGTTGGGCACCAAACCCTTCATCATCTTCAGGATATCCAAAAGTAAGATTGCTTCCTCCGGGCTTAAAGCCCTTCGTGTAAGAAGCATAAATCATGGTGTCTTCATCAATATCTCTCTCGATAGCTATCCTTCCTGTTGTTTCGTCTATCTCGTCCTCAATTAAATAAGTTTGTAAACCAAAGAAGTTAGTTACATCACTTGAAAAAGAATCCTCTGTGTATCTAAGGCCAAATATGAATCGAATGTCATCTCTTAGGTTATATGTAGCCTGTCCGTATAAAGATTTAGATTCTCTTGTAGGATAAGCTTCTGATACAAAGCCCAATTCAGCGTCATAAGCTGCAAAACAAACTCCTGCAAATGGATTTGTAGCACAAACTGGGTCATGAACATATGGAGTATAAACTCCATCTATTTGACTAACTTGCTTGATGTTGTTTACGTCTTTTACTTCATATATTGAGTTGGCTATTTCGTGGTCAAAATATAAAGCCCCTAATATCCAATCTATTTTTCCGTTTAATGGTTCGTTAGAAATTAAATTCACCTCAAAAGTGGTTGTATCTACAACAGAGGTCTCGGGTCTATATTCAGCCGGGATATAAGGAATTCCTGCTAAAGGACCTGAAGCATGAACATCACCCAGATTATGACGATCATTATCGCGCATCACATAGATATCATCTTCTTGTTTGCTTGCCAGGATCTTTAGACCTGCAAATCCAAGCTCAACGTCTAATATTGCTCCAATGATCTCAGAAGAAAGCTCGTATTCTGATCTAGAGTCTTGTGCTAATTTTCTAGGATCAGAAGTTGCATCATCTAACCCTTTCATTGCCGCACCATTATTATCTGCGTCAAAGTACTGACCAAATACTCTCAGGCTTGCTGAATCAGAAAGCTCTACAATCCAATCAGATCTAAAACTAACATGATTGGCGTCATCCAAATCTTGACCAGTAACTATATTGTCACTAAACCCATCTCTGTCTGTTATGACAAAGGACATTCTAGTTGCTACTCTGTCAGAAAGAGTCAGATTAACTGCTCCTCTGGTTTTAGTAAGGCCATAATCTCCTAAAGTTAGATCGACTTTTCCTGACACTTCATCAAGAGTTGGCTTCTTGCTAATTACATTGATTGTTCCTCCGGTAGAGTTCTGACCAAATAGCGTGCCTTGAGGTCCCCTAAGAACTTCAATCCTTTCAAGGTCTATGAAATCTGTTCGAAGTGAGAATTTAGAAGCAACAAAAATTCCATCCATATGTAAGGCAACAGAAGGGGCCGCTATTGCATTTTGATTCGTTTCATCTCCCACTCCTCTAATAGAAATAACTGTTTTATATCCTTCGTTTTTGGCTACCGTAACTCCAGGTGCAATTGCACTTAGGCCAACAAAATCAACTATATTTTTTGTTTCTAGTTCTTCTTCTGTCAAAGCAGTAACTGATTTAGAGACATCTTGTAAGCTTGCTGCTCGCTTTTCAGCAGTCACAACCACTTCCTCTATGAGTGATTCTGAGAATAAATTTATGCTAATAAATAATGCTATTGAAGTGAGAAAAAGTTTTCCTTTCGAGTCAAATTTTTTCATTCTTTGTACCTTGTGGATTGTTTAAATTTAAGTTTAGAATCTTAACAGAACCAGTTACAAATTCTACGCCTTAATTACAATGAATTTTTCTAAATTTTGCACCTAAAAAGTGCACTCTCTATATTTAATAAATTCCTTGGTGCATTTTTTTTATTGCATTTCTATTGCTTACGTTTAATCTTGTATTAATGAAATTTATTGAAAATTATTTCCAACTCAAGTCCCACAGAACCACTATTAGCAAAGAGTTGATGGCAGGGTTAACTACTTTCATCACAATGGCTTATATAATTTTTGTAAATCCTCAGATGATGGCAGCGAGTGGAATGGATCCCGGAGCTAGCTTTGTTGGAACATGTTTGGCTGCAGCTATAGCTTGTTTTGCAATGGGGCTCTATGCTAATTGGCCTGTTGGTTTAGCTCCTGGAATGGGCCTTAATGCATTCTTCACTTACACTGTGGTGGGCGAGATGGGATATTCCTGGGAAATAGCTCTTGGTGCAGTATTTTTGGCTGGTGTTCTTTTTGTAATTATGAGCGTGACTCCTTTAAGGCGCTGGATGCTAGACAGCATCCCTATTAACTTAAGAGTTGCTATGGGGGCTGGAGTAGGCCTTTTTATAGGATTTATAGGTCTAAGGAATGGCGGAATTATAGTCTCTAATGATGCCACTTTTCTAAGTCTTGGAGATTTTTCTCAAACTGAAACCCTTCTGGCTGCTTTAGGATTTCTATTAATTTCCATACTAGCAGTACGTAAAATTGCTGGAGCAATTATTATTGGGGTACTGGCAGTAACTTTTATTGGTGTATTTTTAGGACTAATTAAGTTGAATGGTCTAATTGCTATGCCTCCTGAGATAGCCCCAACTTTCATGAAATTAGATATTATGGGTGCTTTTGATCTGGCCATGATAAGCATAATCATGTCCTTTCTATTTGTTAATTTATTTGATACAGCAGGAACTCTCTTGGGTGTAGCTAATAGAGCAAATTTAGTTGATGAATCTGGAAATGCGGAAGGGCTCGATGGAGCGCTGAAAGCTGATAGTACTTCAAGTGTTATAGGGACGGTATTCGGGTGTTCTCCTGTAACAAGCTATGTAGAAAGCTCGGCTGGGGTTGAAGCTGGGGGGAGAACTGGATTAACAGCCATAACTGTTGGTTTATTATTTCTAGTTGCATTATTCTTTTCTCCTCTTGCTGCAATAGTTCCTGCGTATGCTACTGCTGGAGCACTCATTTATGTTGCCATACTAATGCTTGGAGGAATGGATAAGCTTAACTGGGAAGACTCTACAGAACTGCTACCTGCTCTAATAATAATAGTAATGATCCCTCTAACCTTCTCTATAGCAAATGGAATTGCTTTGGGTTTCATAGCTTATGTAGCAATAAAACTTTCTACTGGGGATGCTAAAGCTATATCGTCTGGCGCTTGGTTTTTGACATTGGTTTTTCTTTCTAAATTTATCTTCTTGGCTTAAGTTTTAAATTATGAAAAAAGTATTTTTTTTGATGTTTTTTTTACTTTTATCTGCGTGCGGTGGTGGAGGAGGCTCTATGGGAGATGGAAAGCTTTTAAAAACAAAAGTTATCGATGGATATATATCTGGAGCAAATATATTTCTAGATATGAATTGGAATTTACAACAAGATATAAATGAACCAAGTGCCTATGAAGACACTGAAGAGCAGTTTTATTATTTTCTGGAGGAGGATTTTAGCGCTATAGAAAATTTTTCATTAGAGTGTGCAAGAAATAGACCGAGAATAGCCAATATTCCAGTTGGTGCAGTTGATTCAGATACAGGAGTTGTTAATGAGGCCTATCAAATGCACTTCTTTCCTTATTACTCTAATGGGCCAAGCGGAGAACAAGGGGAATATCGAGCCAATGTTACCCCTCTAACCTCTCTCTTTATGATCTATGTCACTGATCAGATAGGAAATACAAATATATCTGATGTGGATGGATGTAAAGAAGAAGCTAATGCCGTAGCCTCCAGAGTTATGCCGAAGGTTATAGAAGTTCTTGGTGATTTGAGCTCTTTGTTTGGAATAAACCCATCTAGCTTTTATGAAGACTTTATAGAAAGTGGCAATGAGCAGCTTAAACAATATGCAATAAAGATAGTCTCTTTTTTGCAAATGAGCTACAAAGTTTCCTATTTATTAGAACAAGAATATGGGGTTAGCATGAGAACCCAGGTTGATAGGCTTTTGGTAGAGGCCATATTAAACGAAACCCCCATTAGCACGACTAGGTTTGCCTTGTTTTCTGAATCACCTAGAGAGTACCTCTCTGATGGTTACTACTCTTATGATCTTTTTGCATTTTATGAAGTCTTTTCTAACGAACAAGGTCAGCTCACTGACTCCTCTGGACAAATTATTGATTTAAATTTTAATAATCTTAAAGCCAACACCTCTTTTCAAATTAGAGAAATTACAACAATTGATAATGCGATATTTGACAGTAATAAAGTTTTATTCGAGAAGGGAGAATCTACTAATTTAGGTAATTATAGATTTGTAGAATTTGGTACTTTTCTTTCGAACAGTCAAAGACGCAAATTACTCACATCGGAAACTGAAACACAAATTTATAAGACTTATGGTGCTGCTCAAGGCCTTTCTGTAATATTTAGGAATCAAAACAACCCAAATTTTGATTTGGATCTTCAGGCCATTAGCGAAAGCAGAGAAGTCTCAGAACTTGAGCAGGTTTATAATGAAATTGATGCGCTTTCTTCGTCGATGTCCACAATAGAAAATAATAGAAATTTACTTTTTTTGGACGACTATCAACAGCTCGTCTCAGGAGATTGGTTATATACCGAAAGACAGGAATCTTCACTTATTCAGGAATGCATAAATATATCTAGTAACCAGATTACAACAGGATCAGATGGATATAACCTCTGTAGCCAACACATAGACTAATCACTAGGTTTTTTTGGGGCTGGCTTTTATTGGCTAAACGGTTCCTTAGATTTCCGCGTGACAAGAACAGTCAATTTCTTTACAGGTTTGGTAGTTTCTAAAATGTGCATACACAACGATAATAGAACCCATCACCGATAATATTTCTTCGCCAAAGTTATTAAAGATAATCTCTCCAATAAAAACAGCGCTAATTAAAATTGCCAGTCCGGTGATGCCAATATAAAAGAAAGAAGGCTCATTGTGTTTCTTATGTCCTGAATACAACCCAATAAGACTAATAGGAACAGCTAGCGACAAAAGTGCGTAATGTATTAGTTCATTATGAATTGATAGCGTAAAAAAGCCTGAAGTTACAATTAGAAAAGAAGGAACCAATAGGCAATGCAAAGCGCATGCAGTTGAAAGCGTAATTGCAAGCTTGTCGCTCATGTACTTAGTTACATATAACATAGGTATTCTTTTCTATTTTCAAAAGGGCAAGAAGATTAACAGTTTTGGTAAAATCTACAAGGCTTGTTTTCTTTTTAAAGCCGGTCCTAGAGTTGTGGTACTTCAGCGAGTTCCAAATTAACATAAAAATTTTCGCCGTCATCTGTTAGCTGGACATCATAAACGCCAGATGTAGTTTTTGTGGTAGGCATGTATGCCGACACCATTGCTGTCGTCATGCTGTCTATCATGCTTGTTTTGATTTCATTGCTGACACTTGCCTTTGAATAATAATTCTTGACCAGGCCGGCAATATCTCTTTCATTAAAAACAAACTCGAGACTAGCTGCGCAGTTTTGAATACCACTTTCAGTTGTTGAGGTTGTCCTGACAGCAGAAACTATGACACTGTCAGGATATAAGACTTCTGAATAAAAGCTCCCCTGGAAAGCAGAACAATCTATTCCTTGTAGGGCCAGCATCGAGTTAGTAAATGCATTACAAGCGGTTTGAACGAAAATTTGGTCGTTTTCTCCATTGTAGATGTCAATTGCGAGCTCTGAGACTAAATCCGTTACCTCCTCATCATTGCATTGCATTGTTGAGCCGCCACAGGAAGCTAAGAATACTGTTATCATCAAAATAGATGTATTTCTTAAAATTTCTCTCATTTTTTTCTCTTTCTTTAATTAATCCTATTAGACATTAAGGTTATCAGCTTCCTGAAAATCTACAAGCGATGATTTTCTTAAGCAGCAGGGTGTTCATAAATATAATGGCTATAATTCTTCCTTTCGTTATGTTTTTACCCAATCTAGCATATCTTCAATATACATGTCGCCATTTGGTTTAAAGTCTTGGGGCTTGTCTAGGCTACAAATAGTGACATAAATATATTTAGGATACTCATCTAGAAGGCAAGTTAAGGGAGTTCCGCAATCTTTACAAAAATATCTGGTTCCATGAGATGAGGAAATTAGTTTTTTAGGAGTCCCTTTATTGTATTTAAAGGAAGTTAATGGAATGGCCATCCAAGAAATAAAGGCGGCCCCTGAAATGCGTCTGCACACAGAACAGTGACAATTTGAAGAAAGGAAATCGCCAGACTCAAAACTATAACGAATAGAGCCACAAAAACAGCCACCCTCTATAGGCTTATTCATTTATTTCTTCTTGGCTTTCCTTGGTTTCTGAAGCTGACAAGTAATAAAGAGTTGGTAAAGATACAGCATAAGGAAAAATGACAATTAAATACTCTAAAAAGGTAAACGAGGAAGGCCCTTCAGATATCCAAAAAGCTGTCCATACTATCATCCATAGTATGTGCAAGGTGACTAGTGTATTTTTCATATTTTCTTCTACAGTGACCGAGTATACAGAAGTATCTACTTTTGCTCCTCATTTCCTTTCTTTAAAAACATTAATGAAGTTGTTGCTAATATAACAAGCATCAAAATTGCAAACCGCCTTTCTTCAACGATAGCAACAACAAGAATTGCTGCTGCCCACATGATTGAATTAGAAATTAATAATTTTTTACTCATATTATATAGACACCTTTATACACTTCGTGACGGTGGAGTAGTTTTAAACAGTGATTTGACTCCAACCCTTTTGTATTCAACTTCTATAT
>MDSV01112638.1_pt1 | contig 10457 bp, 4 predicted proteins | sample 810851 | NCBI WGS metagenome assembly MDSV01 (sample SAMN05326640, study PRJNA326480) | marine metagenome | isolation source: seawater | place: Atlantic Ocean: North East | collected 2012
AATATATCTTCAATAGAATTTAAACTTACATCACCTTCTCCAAATGTAGCCCCTATATCATTAGCACCAACGTTTGCTCTTACAGAATAGGTAACATCCCATCCACCACCTTGGGTGGGCATTCCATTGATATTACCATTCACAAGAATAGAATTTTTAATAGTTCCGCCATCACTACCCCATTTACCCAACTGATAACCTTGAATAGTACAACTAGTAAATACTCCTCCACGAGACAATCGATACATTGTATTTAAATCAGAATTAAATGCAGTACTAAATATCGAATTTTTAGCTTCTAAGAAGTAAGCAATTTTTTCTATTTGAAAAATTTGTGAGTTTTCAACATAAAGAGCTCCTGTGGTTGAGGGATTTGAGGATTCTCCACTTTCGAAAAGCCCACTATCTGAAACACTGATATTTTTAAAGATAGAACTATAAACAGAAATCCATCGCGAGTCAGAAGATCCTTCATGTCCAGACTCAATTGCACTAACTGATGTTGAAGTAACAAATGTGTTGTTGTCAAAAAATGAATCTTCAATCACTATTTTTCCATTTAAAGCTCTAATAAATGGTCGAAATGAAAGATTTCTTATATCATTAGAGTAAAATTTTGAATTTGAAATTTTTAAAGCAGTTTCACTATCATCTGCGCTAGTATCAATAATTATTTGATCATTTACAGCACTATCTGCTGGCATTATATCGCTGAAAGTTATCCCATCCAACCAGAGTTTTTTATCACTAGATATTCTCCAATTAGCGTTAAAATCTGTTCGATCGGTATTTATGATTGTATCAGTATAATCTCCGCTTTGTGATTTCAAATGTAAATTCACCATAGAAGGATAAATAAGAATATTATTTGCAGCGGTAGAGGTGTACGTTCCAGGCAATAATATCAAGGAAGCAAAATTGGTCGATGGATCTTCATCTAAGATGCTCAGTGCATCTTGAAAGTTATTAAATGGACTATTTAAGGTTCCATTTCCATTAGTTTCACCAGTGTGCATATAGACTTGAGAATTCACTACATCATTTACCACAATGGTTACAGTTGCAATATCACTTTCTAATATTCCATCGCTGACTTTATAAGTTAACAAATCTGTTCCATTCCAATTAGCATTTGGGGTATATGTAATTATATTACCAAATAAGCTTACAGACCCATTGGATGCATCGGTAACTACAGAATAGGTTAAGCTTTGATTGTTAGCATCTGAACCTTGTAAAGCAAAATCAATTGAAGAATCCTCATCCACCGATATTTCAAAATTATTTGCTTGTGGAGCAAGATTGGTTTCATCATCAATCAAAATCTTAAAAAACTCTCTCTGTATCGTTAGGGAATTACTATTGCCATTAAAAATGAATACTTTTATTTCATCGATACTTTGTTTATCAAAAATACTTAAGGATTCATTTGGAATAACATTTTGCTCAAAGATGCTTGAGTTTTTAATAGTTTTTTCGGCTTCACTATCAAACCTTACCTTATGAGCAAAACCAGTATTTCCATCATACCCTTCTCCATTACCAGAAATTTGATCACCTCGATATAAGAGAGCTGTATTTTCATTGTTATCTTGAACAGTCATTGTTACCCATCGCATTTGATTTGTACTAGAAGCTTGAACACTTAACTCAACATCAAGATTATTGACTATGTCGATTCCAGATATTGGGAATGTCACAATTCCAGTCGAATTACCACTTATAACTAATTCAGAAGTATCATCTGCTGAAAAGGTAGAATTATTTTCCTCTATGAGAGTTGTGCCTGAACTATTTGAAAACTCCATCATTAATGTCACTTCATCAATATTTGCAGGATTACTATTATGATTCAGAATATAAAATACCCATTCCCCTTCAATTTCTTGACTATCAAAACTAGACAGGCTTTCATTGGGTTGAAATCTGCCTATAAAAGGAGGTGTACCGTTATAAATTTTTTGACTAGCTTCATCATCAAAAATTGTTGAAGATAGTGAACTGGAATCTTGAGATAAACATCCTCCAGTAGCTGAACATTCGTTTGAAATTTGATCTCCCCCAAAAAGAAGTATTCTTTCTCCCTGTGGATTTACCAGTACTCCTTGCATCCAACGCACTTGATTTGAGGAAGAAGCATTAAACGAAACTTTTAAATCGGCATCAATTAATGCTCCTTGATCTTGAACCGCCAATGTTGCGGCATACCAAGTGTTTCCTGACATAGATGATGCATCTGCAGAAACTTCAACATAGTTATTTGCTACCGTTATTGAAACTGTAGCAATGTTACTATCAACGCTTCCATCGTTTGCTTTATAGGTAAATGTATCAGATCCACCAAAATTATTATTTGGAGTATATATTGCATTTGCTCCATCAATACTAAAAGTACCATTTGAAGGTGAAGAAACGATAGCATAAGAAAGATTGTCTCCATCAACATCACTTGCTTCTAATGAGATTGATGAAGAGTTACTTTTATCTACTGTAATGGAGATATTTTCCGCTACTGGAGCATCATTGATAGGCTGTACAGTTACTGTAATTGTAGCGATATTACCATCTCCTCCCTCATCTGATGCCATATATGTAAAACTATCTGTACCAAAGAAATTATCATTTGGTGTATACGTTAGACTGTCCTGTAATGAATTTTCTAAGCTGTCAACGCTTCCATTCCCAGGCTGAGTAACTGTTGTAAATCGCAACTGGTCTTGATCTACATCTGAGGAAAGTAAGTCAATATCGATTGGAGTATCTTCATTGGTAGTTACTGAAATATCCTGAGATACTGGTAGTGCGTTAATGGCATATCTTTGAGAAACTCCAGTTGCACTAAAACTTGATATTACACTATTGAGGTTGCCATAGTAAAGTTGTTTTCTTTTGAATGATACAAATCCATACCAGTCTACCCTTTCTGGAGCATTTGCATCAAGAAAATCCTGAAATGAATCATCTAAGTCAATGTTGTAATAAAAACTATATGGAGCATAATTAACTACCTTTTCAGAGTATTTGTTTATCTTTCTATCGATAGTAGGACCATTTTCCCACTGAGTTGTTCCTGAACTACTATCGACCCAATAATATCGAATCCTTAAAGAATCAACTTCTGCAACAGATTGAAATCTTAGTTGAAGTAGTTCTTCATCATTAAAATAGCGTACTCCTCCTGAGCCACCATTGCTAATACTAGTTCCAATTGCATAAGAACCTGCTCCATAATGCTGATTAAACGCATAAACATTTACCGTATTTGATTCAATACCATTCGTATCGAATAGCTTAAAGCTGAACTCATCACTCCCACCTCCCATACCGCTAACATCATAACTAAGCCAAATTGAACCTTCTTCACATGTTGTTTGTCCTAGTAGTCCATTTTCAGGGCAATCTAAGAAGGTTGCTGTTCCAGATGATGGTGAAGTGACTAAAAGACCTCCAGATATATCATTGTAAGATGAAACATCAATTTCAACTAATGATATATATTCTTCTTTACCATCAATAAAAATATCTGAGCTTATGTTAATTGAATTCACGGTAAATGAAGGAGAAACATCTCCAAACCACGTATAATATGAACCATTTGTATCCACTGGATGACGCTCTTTAGCAAATACATCAAAAGTATAGTTTTCGCCAGGTTCGAATAAATCTGTAGATAGCTCCATATCGTAACTTCCAGAATTACTAGTTGAATCCACGAAAGTAACATTATTATAACTTTCTCCCGATTTTCTAAAAAACACATAAACTGAATCAGACATGGCTTGATCCATTGACCAGGTAAACGTTTTGGTTTCACCCATATTAAACTGAATACTTTCTGTAGGGTAAGTGACTTCAGGAAATTCCACTTCAGATGCATCATAAATAACGTTAATATTATTTCCAATTCCTACAGGTTGCCCATTATTATATTCAGGGTTGGTAGAAGTATTAAAAAGCTGAATAGTAAATGCATTCTCAGAATAGGATGTTTGAGGCTCTGCAAAAAGCTCTGCTGTTCTAAATGAAATATTCTCTACTCCATTATTCAAAAAATATTTATCGTAGTCTCGTAAAATAATTCTTATTTCTCCATTAGGTACACCTTGAGAAGTCCATTTAACTTCACTATTTTCACCAGCTTTGATTACCGTACCATCTGCTGGACTTAATAATGTTATTGATGGATGATGAATCTCTACATTAAATGAATCTGATTCAAAAAATCTGAAGTTAGCTGCAGGATTTAAAAATACTCCCTCATTTGGAACGTATAAATTCCAATTGGTTGAATGGCCTCTTTCATCTAAATAGCCTTGATATATTTGAGATTGATCATAGTCATACACCGTAAAATATTCATCTTGACTGTATATAGTTTCGCTCGGAGATAGATCAAAGTTGATAGTTTTGTTTGAACTGCTTGCACTAACTATCTTATTCTCAATATCCCCATGTGATTTTGCAAATAACGAAGCTGTAACATTTCCTATATTGCCTGCAGAAAATGTTAGGGGAACTCTATCGTAATCTGCATACTCTCTAATATTGGATTTATCAATGACGATGTTTGGAGAAATACCATTTACTGTTAAAGTATCACGATCTGTCAACTCTAATATACAGTTTTCATCTCCAGAACAGTCTGTAGAAACCTTTGTATCTATTCTATATTTTGTATACGAACTTGTATTGTTTTTAATTAAAGAACCGCCAAATGGAATAAACCAATCTGACATTGACTTATCAATACCAGTATTTTCATTAATTCCATCATTAATATTATAACTTGATAAAACTAATTCCTCTTGCGAGGTACTAATATCGTATATTTCAAAAAATCCTTTGTAAAAATTTTGGCTTGAGTCAACTTGAAAGTTTAATTGAGCAAACTCTCCATAATTTATTATGTTGTCCTCTAAATCAATTTCCAAAGCACCAGGCTTAACCACAATATTTACTGTAGAAATATTACTATCTACAGATCCATCATTAGCTTTGTATGTAAATGAATCAGATCCGATAAAATCAAAGTTGGGTTGATAAGATACAATATTATTTTCAAGAGAGTGTGTTCCTGAAGAAGGCACGTCAACTAATGAAAATGTTATATCATCGTTATCAGCATCGCCACCCTTTAACGTTATATCGATACTATTATTTTTAAATATTTCAACATTAATATTTTCAGTATAAGGGTTGTCGCTTACAGAATTAACAGTAATCGTTATCGTTGAAGCATTACTATCCAACTCTCCATCATTCGCATAATAGGTAAAGGTTTCAACGCCATTCCAATCTTGATTTGCATTATAGGTTAATATATTTCCATTAATCGAAGCAGTACCATTTGATGGATTCGAAGATAAGCTATAGGTTAGATTATCTCCATCAACATCACTTCCATCTAACGTTAAATCAACAATCCTAGCAGTTCTGTTTTCATCAATAGTGGTAGATACATCGTTAGTAGTTGGAGCGTCATTAACTTCCTCAACTGTAATTGACACTGTTGCAGTATTACTATCTTGTATACCATCATTGGCTTTGTAAGTAAAAGTATCCGTTCCATTAAAATCTTGATTAGGAGAATAGGTTACCTTATCAGAAGAAATAGATCCTAAAGAACCATTGGATGGATTAGAAACAATACTAAAAGTTATGCTGTCGCCATCGTTATCGTCTCCATCGAGCTGAACTTCTACTGACTGGTCCTCATCTATTGTTTCAGATATATTTTCTACAGCAGGAGCCTCATTAGCAGGTTCTATGTCAAAGCAACATCTGCTAAACATAGTTTCATTAAGCATCGATGTCACCATAATACCTACATTATTTCGAGCAGATTCATTGCTAGTATCAAACGAATATGTATCTCCAACAAAATTACTTTCTAACACTTTAACCACGTTTGCAGTAGTGTTTTGAATCATTTCAATTTTTACCCCTCTGGCAGTATGAGTATTTGTCCAGCTAATAGGAATATTATCTCCAATTGTATAAGTGTTATTAAAGTCTGAAGTAGGTTCAATTTCCTGGTTAGCAACTACCCAATCGCTAGTTAAAAATGTTACTGATGTGTTGACATCTTCATTGACCTGCACATTTTTAACTGCATTATAAAGCACTAGGTTATCTGAGTTTAATAAAGCTACTGCCACCAAAGCCTGTCCAATGGCAATGTTTCTAGAATAACTTGTTTGCGTAGTTAGGTCTAAAGTTACAGGCGTTCCACTATTTATGGAAATGCTTGCATATATATAATCTTGTTTAAGCTCTGAGCTAAGCTCAATTAAATCTTCATTTTCATCGATGATAACGTCTATTTCTAAGGAAGTTTCTGAACGTTCATGGTCCTTAATAAACCCTTGCTCTCTTTCAAGTTCATCTTGTGAAGGATTAGAATGTGCTGTTCTGTTTTCTGCTGTGTCGTTTGAGGAAGTATCAGTTGCTTCGACAGTTTCTTGATAATCAAAGGTTAAATTAACCTTTCCAAAAGATTGACGATCTTTATCTTCGCAAGAAGAGGTAAGTCCAAAAAGGATAAAACCAATAATTAAGGTTCTAATATGCTTTGTAATCATGGCCCAGTAAGTCCTATATCAACAGTTCCTGTTCCAGATCCACCGCCTCCAGATCCGCCGCCACCTCCAGCAAGTAGCAACAATAATAACAATCCTCCAACAATTAACAACATATTATTACCGCCACCTTCATCTGAATCATCAGAATCAATTACAATGGGTTGTTGCTGAACTACAACCTGCTCTTCAACAATAGTAATATCAACACGATATCCTTTTGAATAAGTAATACCATCATAAACTCTGTAAGTAAAACTATCCTTTCCGCTCACATTTTGTAATGGTGTATATCGAAATGCGCTAAGAGAAGTTTGTCGCAATCTTCCTTTTTTTGGATTTGATATTAACTCAATTTTAAGATCATCGTTGTCTCTATCGTACAGACTTAACACAAATGTAGTCTTGTCTCCCTGCATTACTCTTATCGTCTTATCTTGACCTTGTGGAGTATTATTTCTAATAGTTAAATCAATATACCCTGGAACCGTATATGTACCATCAGTAACTCTGAATACCAACTGATCTTCCCCCACATAATTCTTGTTTGGGTTATAAATAACATTATTACCGCTTAATCGAGCAGCACCATGTTGAGGTTGATTTACCAATTCAAATTGTACGGTATCTGCATCCCGATCCGTTGCCTTTAAGGTAATGGTTAATGGTGTTGAATGCGTTAAAGTTAAAGACTGATTTTGAGGTACTGGTGGATAAAGATTAGTTGGAGCCGTAGTAATTAATTTTTGATTTGAGGGTAATGGAATTTCAGTTGAAAATGCTCCATTAAACAATTCAACCATAAGTCGGTCAAATAATTTTTCTGCTTCTGAGGACAATATATCATCTCCTCTGAATAATTCAGCTACAGTATAAAAATTTTCTCCTGATTCAATATTGATTAATTCGAATTTGATTTGAATTCTTTCACCTAATCCAAGCAAATCTCTATAAATCATATATTTTGCATTCGCTAGCTCTCCAAGGGTAATTGCACAGGAATTATCTGTACACTCACTTAAGTCCTCTTGAGATTGTTGCTCTCTTAAAATTGCTTCGAATTGACTTTGTGCAACCTCAGAAAAATTAATAGACCAATCATAGGCTTTTGTTAAGCCAACGGTCTTTGAAAAAGAAGATTGTATAATATTTTGTACTGCATTTTTCTCTATATCAGATAGGGTATCAATTTTAATTTTAGATTTATAGTCAACTCCCACTCGAAAAAGATTATCCGAACTCTGGGACCATATCATGGTCTGAAATACTATCAGTAAGAGAAGTTTAAAATATTGTCTCATAATCCCTTTCAAGTTTTTCTAAGTCTTCTACCGTGGTTCTTCCCCCGTGCACCCAAAGAATTGTTCCATCAGTACCAATGATAAAACTTACAGGTAATCCTGTTGGAACATTAGGATTATTATCACTCACACCATAAGCTTTTGTTACAATGCCATAATTGTCCATTAAAATAGGAAATGGAATATTAAATCGTTTCAACGCTTTTTGCACATCTTCAACGGTTTCCCTTCTATCCACAAACGGATAACTAAATTCTACATAATCAATTAAGGCCATATTTATTGAATCATTATGTTTGTTATAAAATGTAATTAAGTCAGGAATTTCTGCTAAACATGGAGAGCAATGTGTATTAAAAAAATTAATGAATAATGGCTTATCTAGATTTTTAGACAAATAAAACTCATTGTTCTTTGTATCAAACAAAAAGAACCCTGGTGCTTTGGATCCTTTCTCAATAATCTGAGCATTTAATCCACTTACCATCAGCAAAATCAAAACTAGCTTAAAGAAGTACATCAACAATCTCCTCTCCTGCTTGCTGAAAAAGCTCAGGTAATCCTTTTACTGCTTTGTTATATGCATTTTTATATGAGCGATAACTAGTTGCTTTTACCAGCCCAAGCTCTTTGAAAAATACACTACTATTCGTAGCAGTATTCTTTAGCACAATCACTGGATTAAATTCTACTTTAAATACATCTATAGGTTCATCTGAAGTAGAAATGGTATTTGTTGAACGTTTCATCTGATTATAACGCACCTCCATAACGTATGGGGCTTGCAAATTTGTAGAAGTTTCCACACTCATCTTTTGAAATATAGCTTGCAGAGCAAAATTCGTTAAACTGCTGGCTTCTTGTAGAAGGAATGTATCATTAATTTGATAGGATAACCCTAATTGCAAGGGTTGTTTCTTAACTGCAATGGTCGTAGATGGATTGCTAAAAAACGAATCATCAAACAATTGATGATCTCCGACAATATACTTAATTGGTACTTCAATACTAATTGTTACAGGGAATTCTTTCGCAGATATATCCTGCCACTGTTTGGTAATTCTTCCCTCTTGGTTAGTTGTTTCGTTATCAAAGATACTTCCTTCCACTTTCAGACCTGTGATAGGCTTATTAGTGGTTAATTGAACTGCCTTTAAAATAATTGATGGATTATTATCCATATGATGCATTATAGGCTCTGATAATTCAATTGAAAGTGAAATATCGGATAATAACTGATCGTATTCAGATATAATTTTTCCTAACGCTTGCGCATATTGTATTGATAACCTTGAATCAATTCCTTCGATTCTTCCAACATTCATTAATTCAGCATAGAATTGATCAAGTTTAATTAATCGATTTTGAAAACTATCAACTCCCTCTAACATTTTTGCTACCTGAATTAATAATCCTCTAACTTTTTGCTCCTGATTATTAAAAAAAGATTGTTTACTTAGTGCTACAACAACCAGATGCTGCTTTTTTGAACAAGGACTAGAATATTCTATAGTGTAATCACTGATATTTTGAGAAGTAAACGTTCGTACAGAACTTGAAGATTTTTGTAAAAATTTACTTCGATTTTCTTTTATCGTCTCATTGGTGATAATCAAAGCAGTAGATTCAATGCGGGTGTTAAGTTTTGAAGAAAGGTTTTCTAAGGCTTGCTTAGATGCAATATCTACTGCTTGATCATTACGAAATCGTTTCATTTTGGATGAACCTACCCCATACCAATAAGATGTATCATCAGTGTACTGATTTAGAATGTCAGTGCAATTAGAACCCTGAGCAACTAATCCCGTACACAATACCAGGATTATTAGAAATCGCATTAATTTTTATTCAAATGCAGAATCTAACTGGTCATTTACTCCATCTAGAAAATTATCTAATGAAGCACTACTGGTAACTTCTTTTTGTCTATTTAGTTCCGCTTTAACAGCTGCTACAGCATCTTTAAGATCCACTGATACTAGTGCAAAAGATTGATATCCTTCTACTCCACCTACCATTTTAGGACAAAGATAGTATTTATCAATACTCATGCCTTGAATAAGTTCGCTTACTACAGTTTCAGTAACCTGAGTTACTTCTCTAGCAAAAGCAGTAGCATTCTCTCTTTCAACAGAATTAATAACGTTGTTAACCTGAACGTTAATTGAGTTTGCTAACTTGGTTCTAGCGTCTGTTTCCGCTTTAGTTCTACTAAACGCTAAATCCCTAGATTCTCCAGTACCAATTGCTTCATTACTCCCTGGATTAGAAAACCATTTTGGAGCATCTACAAGACAATTTTTAGCATTATCTTGTGAAGCATCTTGAACTAATTTAGTTGAAACTAATTTTGAAGAAGTACCACAGGCTACCAAAAATAATAAAACAAACGTACTAACATATTTTTTATATCTATTCATTTACTACCTCTTTTTTTTATTCTATCTCTATAAATACATAGAAATAACACTAATTTCACAAATATACAAAATAATTGGAAACCATACTGTAATAAATATTGTACATAATAATGTGAAAGCGAAATCAAGAGGCATAAACAACGGAGTTAAAATAAATG
>MDSV01241178.1_pt1 | contig 10457 bp, 16 predicted proteins | sample 810851 | NCBI WGS metagenome assembly MDSV01 (sample SAMN05326640, study PRJNA326480) | marine metagenome | isolation source: seawater | place: Atlantic Ocean: North East | collected 2012
CCTTGGGGTATCTCAGCCCCGTCGAATTCGAGGAACGCAACGCCCGCGCCTCTGTCAAAACCGCCGCCTGAGCCGGTCCGCCCGAAGGGGCGCACTCCACAACCACTCGGCCACGGTCCAGGAGGTCGCGAACAGGAGGCAGGCCAAGAGACTGCCCATGGCTCCGCGCCGCGCGATTTCGGCAAAAAGCGCAGCGGCAATGGCTGGGAAAATCGCGAGACCTGCGGACAATCCCGCGACCGCCGGAATCGCCATCGTCCCAAACCGCTCGGCCTCGACGTAGAAACTTTCCGCGATCCACCAAATCCCGAAACCGAACTGGCCGAGACCAAACGCCCAGCCGACGAGGAAAGCGCGCCCGAAGGAGAGATCGCGAAGCCCGACAAACAACGCGGAATAGGCAACGGGAACGAGCAGGAGAATCGAAAGAGGCGGGAAAGTCAGAACGGTCACCGCCCCGGCGGCGAAACCAAGCGTCATCCGCCAAAGAAAACGGTGGCGCAGAGCGATGCGGTTCAGAATTTCCGGCTTCACGACTTGATCGAACGCCGCGCGCTGATCCATGGCGCGGCGAGCAAGAGCCCCACGCCACTGACGACAAATACATCGGCCAAGTTGAAGGCAGGCCAATGTGTTGTGCCAATGTAGAAATCGAGAAAGTCTGTTACAGCCCGATACCGCACACGATCGATGACATTGCCCAGGGCTCCGCCAATGATCGCACCGTAGGCAAGCGTTTCCACCGCATTGTCGGCGCGAAACAGCATAACCCCCAGCCAAACACAGATGGCAAGAGCGAAAGCGATGAGGCTCCACCACGGCGCGCCGCCCAACATCCCGAAAGTCACGCCGTCATTACGATAAAAGATGAGGTTGAATCCCGGAAACACGGGAATTCCGGCGCTTAAAGTGACGGCATTCGCAACGACAATGGCTTTGGTGATCTGATCGATCGCGAACGCAGCAAGTGCTGCGAAGACGCCGATCATCGGAGATACCTTGTTTAGTGACATTGCCTCATCCCAACCAGACATCAAGGAACAGCATCAGAACGAGCCCGACTGCGAGACCGAGCGTCGCCCTGTTCTGATGGCCGCTGCGATGGGTTTCGGGGATGATTTCGTGGCTAATGACGTAGAGCATTGCGCCCGCGGCAAAGGCCAGACCCCATGGAAGCAGCGGTTCCGACAGTGTGATGATGCCGGCCCCGAGCAAACCGCCAATCGGCTCGACCATGCCCGTCAGCGCCGCGATGCCCCAGGCGCGCAGCTTCGGATATCCCTCGCCCAGCAGAGATACAGCGACGGCCAATCCTTCGGGCGCATTCTGAAGCCCGATGCCGATGGCGAGCGGCAGACCGCCCTCCATACCTCCGGATCCGAAGCCGACCCCCACGGCAAGGCCTTCGGGGAAGTTGTGGATCGTGATCGCAATGATGAACAACCAGACCCGCCGCAAAGACGCCGCTTCGGGCCCTTCGCGTCCCGTCCTGAAGTGCTCGTGCGGCAGCTTTTCGTTCATCAGGGCGACAGCCCCCATGCCCAGAAGAATCGAAACGCATACGATGGCCGCAGGCATCGCGCCGTTTTCGAACATCGGCTCCGCCGCATCCAATGCCGGGATGATCAGCGAAAAGAAAGAAGCGGCGAGCATCACACCGGCAGCGAAGCCGAGCGACAGATCGCGTGTGGCCCGAGACGGGATGCGCCCGAACAGCACGGGAACTGCTCCGACTGCTGTGAGCGATCCGGCGGCAAGACTTCCGAGAAAGCCGAGCATTATCGGAGACAGATTTTCCATGGGCGGGCCAGATTATCCTTCGGCGTAGCTCGAAAAGACTTCCGTCGACCCGTCCTTGCGGATGAGGAAGACATCATAGGCCTCGCGGTCGTCTTCTGGCCCCATGCCGGGCGAGCCATAGGGCATCCCCGGAACAGCGAGGCCGACGGCGTCCGGGCGCTCCTCGAGAAGGCGGCGGATGTCAGCGGCCGGTACATGGCCCTCGATCACGTAGCCGTCAATGAGCGCGGTGTGGCAGGAGACCATGCGCTGCGGCACGCCGTTGTCTAGCTTGAAGCGCACGAGAAGCCCGCCGAACATGTCCTGGCCGGTCGGCACAAACCCGTTCTCTTCGAGATGTTTCATCCACGAGAGGCAGCAGCCGCATCCGTTGGTCTTGCGGACGTCGATCGCCGTTGCCTCTGCGAGGGCCTGGGCCGCTGGGAACAGGGCGAGCGTGATGGCAAGAGCTTGGGTCATGCGTTTCATGGGTCAGAGCCTTTCGGTTGTCGTTTTGGCAATCTCGCTGCCGAGGTTTTCATTCAGAAGCGCCCGCGCCTCGGCCAGACGCGAGAGCGCGGCGGTATCATCCGCATCGCTCTCGGCCGCTTCGGCGAGCCGGTCGTCAGAGAGGGGGTCAGTCGGGCGCCCATCCACGAGCACCTCATAGTGCAGGTTCGGACCTGTCGCCGTGCCAGTCGCGCCGACGCGGCCGATCACGTCTCCCGCCGCAACGCGTTGGCCTTGTGCCAAGTCTTCCGGCACGGCGCTCAGATGCGCGTAGCGCGTCATGGTGTCGGAGCCGTGCAAGATTTCGACCACGCGTCCATATCCGCCGCGCCAGCCGATGAAATTGACCCGCCCCGGTGCCGTCGCTTGAACCGGTGTCCCACGTGCCGCTGCAAAATCGACGCCGGTGTGCATCCGGACGTTGCCAAAGACCGGATGCGTGCGGCGTCCGAACACCGAGCTGAGGCGCGCACCCTCGACCGGCTGTGCGAAGACGCGCAGCACCTCGCCATCGACGTAGATCGTCGCCTGACCGCTGCCGTCGTCCGGCCATACGATCTCGTAAAGCGAACCGCCGATGTCCAGTGCGGCGAAGGCGAGTTCGGGCTGTCCGATCCTGTCCTCGCCGACCCGCGCCTCACGCCAGAGAAGCCTTAGTGTTTCGCCGCCGGCCATCTCGCGGCGGAAATCCACGGTCCCACCCAGCATCTGCGCAAGGTCCACGGAAAAACGGGCGGGTATGCCGGCTTCGTCGAGTGCCGCGAAGATCGAGCTGTCGATCATGGCTTCGCCGGCAAGGGTTACGATTTCCGGATCCGGAGCCACGACCTGCGTGGACATCTGCTCGCCGAAAACCACCTCGATCCGAACCCCGTCCTCGACGGCGAGTGAGACGGTGCCGGGGCTGCCGTCCATGGTCGAAGCAACAGTGACCGAGTGCCCCGGCCGCAGCCGTCGCAGATCGTATTCCGCGCCAAGCGCGAGGGCAACTTCGGCTCTGTCAGGTGCCGCAAGACCAGCTTCAGACAGCAAGAAATCGAGCGTCTCGCCAGGTGCAATGTTGCGCGACCATGTCGACAGGGGTGGCTCGATCGCCTGCACGGGCCTGTCGGCAAACGCGACCTGCAGAAGGGGGCCGAGGTCGGGTGCATCTTCTGCCCATGCCGTCGCGGGCAGCGTCACGAGGATGTCAACGTTTTGGGGAGCTTCAGGACCTTGGGGCATCCATTTACCTGCCGAGGCAAGTTCCGGCGGCACGGGTTCTTTCGACATGAAATCAGAGAGGGCGATAGCCGCTCCCGAAACCATCCCCGCAATTGCGACACAAGCCGCCATAGTTCTGAGCCTCATGTCGCCCCCTCCGTTTCTTCTTTCAGCGCGCGGCGAATTTTCGGCACCGCGAATTCTCTGGGTTCGTGATAGTCGATCATGGTGACGAACCGCCCAGAGGCTGCGAACAGGAAGACGCTCGCGCTGTGGTTCATCGTGTAATCGCCGCTCTCCGTCGGCACCCTTTCGTAGGTGGCGTGGAAGCCGTCCGCGACGCGCGCTATCTGCTCCTCCGGCCCCGTCCAGCCGCGAATCGCCGGATGGAAGTAGCCGACATATTCGGCCATCGTTTCGACAGTGTCGCGCTCGGGATCGACCGTGATGAAAACCACGTTCATCTCGTCGGCCTCGTCTCCCAGATCGTCGAGCCATCCCGAAATGTCAGAGAGTGTGGTCGGGCAGACATCGGGACAGTAGGTGAAGCCGAAGAACGCCATCGTCGGTCGCCCGATCAGGGTTTCCGGCCCGACCGCGTTGCCCTCATGATCCGTCAGACGGAAATCCATCGCGGTCAGAGCCACTGGCCGCTGCCCGATAGGCTCAGGTCCACCGGGGCCATCGACCTGCCACCAACCGACGAAGAGCATCAGGGCGACCGCCCCGACACCAGCCGCGCCGTACCCCAGGATCGCCCGTCGCTGCATCAGTCCTCTGGCCCCCGCGCGGCGATGCCGAGGATCGGAACCTCGACCGTCACTTCGCCTCCGTCGTCGAAAAGCAGTGTCAGCGGAAAAGTGTCCCCTTCCGTCATTGGTTCTTGCAGCCGCATCAGCATTGCGTGCAGGCCCCCCGGTTCGAGCGCGATGCTCTCGCCCGGGGCGATCACGATCTCCCCCGCCGGGCTCATGGAGCTCACACCTTCGGCATTGGTCTTCGTCTCGTGAATTTCGGGCATCATCGCGAGCGGTGTTGCAAGGCCGATCAGCGTCACCGGCTCGTCGCCGGTGTTGCTTATCGTCATGTATGCGGCCCCGGGGCGGTTCATCCCGATAGAGGCGCGGGACCACGCGTTCTCGACGACAACATCCTCGGGTCCGGCCAGCGCGGGCACTGAGAGCCCTCCTAGGGTCAAAAGCGCAGTCAATGTGCCGGTCAAAATATGCTTTTTCATCGTTTTGATCCTGCCCTTTCCATTCATTTTTGCGCGGAAGCGACTTCGGCAGCCACCAATCGCCGCAGTTCTGCCTCCCCGAACGGATCGAGCGGCTTGCCGTTCACGAAGAATGTGGGCGTCCGGCGAATTCCCACGGTCTCTACATCGGCACGATCCTGATTCAGGATCGCCACTACACCCGGTGCCAGCATTTGCGTGCGCGCGGCCTCGGCATCGAGCCCGGCCGTGGCGGCGACCTGTAGGATTAGGCCGGGCGCCGGGGCACCGTGCGACGCCCATCTCGGCTGTTCCCGCAGAACGGCCTCGAGCACCGGCACGTAAACGTCCTGCATGCGCGCCGCCTCGAGCACGCGGATGGCTTCCTCGGATGCCGCGCCGTGGAAGGGCGTGTAGCGGATCACGACGCGGACAGCTTCCCCATGCTCGGCCATGATGTCCTTCACGATGGGATGAAAGGCGCGACAGGCCTCGCAGGCCGGATCGAAGAATTCGACGATCGTGACGGGCGCATCCGCAGGCCCGAGGATGGGCGAGTAGGGGCGGATCATCGCCTCCGCAAGTTCCGGAGCAACGGGCTCCGCTTCGGCCACTGGGCCGGGGCGGTTTGCAAACCAGGTGGCTCCGCCGAAACCGGCGGCGCCGAGGGCAAGAACGGACAGGATCAGGCCGCGTCGATTCATGTTCGTGTGTCCTTTAATGAAAGGGCCGACAGCGCCCCGATCAGCGCGAAGGCGGCGAGCGCCATCAGCGGGATAGGGATGCCGAAGACCAGTTGGTTGTCATCGGTGCAAGAGGGGCCGGTGGCCGTGCAGGGCTGGACGCGTTCGGGAACAAGACCGACGTACAGCCCCATGTGCCAGAGGGCGATTGCGCCGCCGCCAAGCGCCAATGCGATGCCGTAGCGCCCCACGCGGCCGTCCCGCCACCAAAGGCCGAGCCCGAGGACAATGGCCAAGGGGAACATGAAGGCGCGCTGGAACCAGCACAGCACACAGGGCGTCTGCCCCAGCACCTCGCCGATGAAAAGCACGGCAAGCGAGGCGACGAGCGCGATGATCCACGCCAGCCCGAGGGCTGTTTCTCCGGACATACGGTTCATGTCGGTCAGATCCTCTCTTCCAGATTGGCGAGGATCTCTTCGGCGGAGGTGCCGTAGGGCCACGAGTCGGCGAAGCCCGCGTCGGGATCGAAGAGGAACAGATGCGACGTGTGGCCCATCGTGTAACCATCCGGCGCCGCAGCCTCTTCGACGCGTTCGAAGAAGATCGGAAAGGTCTCGGATGTGGCGGCGATCTGTTCCGGCGTGCCGGTCAGCCCGATGATGCCCGCATCGAACAGCGGGACGTATTCGGCGAGTGCTGCGGGCGTGTCTCGTTCAGGGTCGATTGTTATGAAAATCGGTTGGACCTTGGCGGCATCGTCGCCCAGACCGTCCATCACCGCCGCGACCTCGGATAGGGTCGTCGGGCAGACGTCGGGGCAGTTGGTAAAGCCGAAAAAAACCAGCATCCAGCGCCCCGCAAAGTCCTCCTCGGTTCGAACCATACCCTGGTGGTCCGTCAGTTCGAACTCAGCGAAAAAAGGCGGTTCGGCGTCGGTTCGGGCGCTATCGGCACGATAATCGGACCATAGCAAAAGCCATACGAAGGCAAGCGCTGCCACGCCTGCCAAAACCCAAAGAAACTTCTGTGCCGATGTAAGGGACAATCCTGTTCGCCTGATTTTGATTCTTATTGCCTGTGCGGATACATCCTCTAGCTGCTAGAGGTTCAAGCACGAAATCATGGTATAGCTTGAACTCACGCGTCTGTGAATCCGACACTTGTTTATTCCGACGTCAAAACCTACACAAACTGTATCTTTTTCATGGAGGCGAAAATGCTCACGATCGGTACTCTGTCAAAGAAGACTGGCACAAAAGTGCAGACCATCCGGTACTACGAACAGATCGGACTCATGCCCGAACCTGGCAGGACCGAAGGCGGACAGAGGCGCTACGACAATGCACAGCTTGATCGACTGTCCTTCATCCGCCACTCGCGGCAACTCGGCTTCTCGCTCGATGCGATCCGCGAGCTGCTCGACCTCAGCGACCATCCCAATCGGCCCTGTGATGAAGCTGATGCCATCGCGCGTCGCCAGCTCAAACAGGTGGAGCAGCGCATGGCCCGCCTGAAGGCGCTGCGCACGGAACTGAAACGCATGGTTCACGAATGCAGCGGCGGGCGGACGGGAGATTGCAAGGTGCTTGAGGTGTTGCGGGACCATTCGGAATGCCTGACCGAGCACGAGGAAATCGGGGCCTGAAGGAATTCAGCCAACATTCCGGCTGGAACGCAGATCAGCCGCAGAAGTTAATGTGTCGTACAACACAAGCTGGAACCACAAAATGGCCGCTAGACAAGATTCAATGGAGAGACGGACGCTTTGGATCGTTCTGGCGCTCAATATCGGTTTGGCCGTGGCCTTTTTCGCAACAGGCGCCTTCGGCGACTCAAGTGCCCTGATCGCCAACGGGCTCGATAACCTCTCCGACAGCTTCGTCTACGCGATCAGCCTTTTCGCTTTGTCCCGATCCGCCAAATGGAAACGCGGGGCGGCGAACGTTTCCGGCGGGCTGCTGATCCTGTTCGCTGCAGGCATCCTCTACGATGCGTGGCGCCGCTACATCGGTGGGTCAGATCCGCTCGGGACGATCATGATTGCAATGGCCCTGATCGCGGCGGCTATCAACGCAGTCTGCGTTTGGCTGCTCGCTAAGCTCAAAAATCCAAACGTCAATATCCGCGCGGCCAACACCTTCAGTTACAACGATTTCGCCGCGAACCTCGGGATCGTCGTGGCCGGTGGCCTCGTCGCTTGGCTAGGAACCAACTGGCCGGACCTTGTCGTCAGTGTGATCGTCGCCGGGATCGCGGCCTGGGGCGGTATCGACATCCTGCGCGACGCACACGGCGAACACCACAAAGCGGTTCACACGGACAAATAGTTGCGGGAGATTCTTTCTGAAAGAAAGGATTGAAGCTATAGTGACTATAGCAATTAGTCTTGTTCCAAGACGATTCGAGGAGCGACCCGTTGCAGATGACCGACCCCCTACTTGTACCCACCAAACTACTGGATTTTGATGCCGCGCCTCTTGCGCGTCTAATTGAGAACCGCAGCTGGCGCGGCTTATCCGAATACGATCGGATCGGAGCTGCCTATGATTTCGTTCGGAATGAAATCGCGTTCGGATACAATCGAGCTGACGACATCCCCGCATCCGAAGTGCTTTCCGACGGCTATGGGCAGTGCAATACCAAAGGCACGCTCTTGATGGCGCTGCTGCGTGGTGTCGGCATTCGTTGCCGGTTGCATGGGTTTACGATCCACAAAGGCTTGCAGCGCGGTGTTGTCCCTGAGCTGGTGTATCCGCTTGCTCCGCAGGAAATTCTCCACTCATGGGTCGAGATCGAATTTCAAGGTGCCTGGATCAACCTTGAAGGCTTCATCCTGGATGACGCTTTCCTCGATGTCCTGCAAACGTCATTCTCGGACACAGAAAGTCTCTGCGGTTATGGCGCGGGCACGGATTGCCTTGGCGCGCCTCCCGTCGCCTGGAACGGAGAAGATACCTACATTCAGAAAACCGCCATTGTGCAAGATTTTGGCGTGTACGATACGCCGGACGCCTTCTATTTGTCCCATGAGCAATCCTTTGGGTGGCTGCGTGGTGCCCTTTACCGTCATATCATCCGCCACTGGATGAATGCGCGCGTACGTGGTTTCCGCAGCGGCCGCCTCAAGACTGACCGACGCGCGACACACGCGCATGAGGAGCCTGCCAATGCCGCATGATCATGGGCACGCGCATATCGAACCGGATTCTGGCGATCGGCGGGTTGCCATCGCGATCTGGGCGAACGGGCTTCTTACCGTTGCGCAGATCGTCGGGGGCATATTCTCGGGCAGTCTGGCACTGATCGCCGATGCGCTGCACAACTTTTCCGATATGGCCTCGCTTGTCATTGCCTTCGCCGCACGCAAGATCGCGCGCCGCCCGGCCGATGAGCGCATGACCTTCGGCTATGGCCGGGTCGAAATCGTCGCGGCCCTGATCAACTACACCACCCTCATCGTGATCGGCTTCTATCTGATCTACGAAGGTGGCATGCGCATGATTGATCCACCCGAAGTCATGGGGTGGACCGTAGTCATTCTCGGTGGAATCGCGCTTGTGGTCGACACGCTGACCGCAATGCTGACCTATTCGATGCAGAAGGGGAGCGTGAACATCCGTGCGCTTTTTCTCCACAACCTTTCGGATGCGTTGGCTTCAGTGGCCGTCATAGTCGGCGGGACGCTCATAATACTCTATGATATGCGTTGGGTTGATCCGGCCATCACTATCGGCATCGCGCTCTACATCCTGTATTTGTCCTTCACCGAAATAGGGGGCCCAATTCGAACCCTGATGCTTGGGAGCCCACCAGATATTGATGGAAATGACGTGGTCAGAGCGATCCAGAGTGTCGATGGCGTTGTGGACGTGCATCATGTCCACCTGTGGCAAATGCAGGAGCACGCTGCGGCATTGGACTGCCATATTGTCGTCGAACGCGAATGGATGGGTGAGGCCGACAAGATTAACGAAAACGTCAAATCAGTGCTGCATGAACGTTTCTCAATCGAGCATTCCACGCTTGAATTCGAAGCGAGCGACAATGCGCATCAGGAGGCGCAGGTGTTCGGACACCGCTCATGACGATTGCCCAAGGCATACTAGTGGTCGTTGGCCTGCTATCCGGTCTGGTTTTGATTGGTGCGCTCCTTTGGTCGATCGCCCGCCCGTCCAAGCGCATCTGGCCTCCAAACAGAGAGCATTCAGTCATACCAAACATTGCATGGGGTCTCACATTGGCCGTGTTTGGGGCGGTGATCGGTTTGGGCATCTTGGATTGGAAATCCGCTTCTATGGCCAACCCACTCCGTTGGGCGGTCGGGCCGTTCTTGATCGCAACCGGAAATCTGATTGTCTGGTGGGGGGCATTCAGCATTGGACTGAAAGCCACCAGCGGTGCGAAAGACGAGCTGATCACTTCGGGTCTCTACCGTTTCTCTCGGCATCCGCAGTACCTTGCCGACATGGCCATCCTGATAGGTTTTGGTCTTCTCTTCGCCTCATCTTGGGTTTGGCCTATCGTCATCGTTGGAGTTGCCGCGCTGGCCCTTGCCCCGCTCGCGGAAGAGCCATGGCTGCATGAACAATACGGCTCCAAGTATCGCGATTATTGCGCTGAAACGCGTCGATACCTGTAAACTCGCGACCTCACGAGAACGTCATCGTTTTTCAGTTGAACCTCTAGCTTCTAGAATGTCCTCATTCGAGCAAGTTGTCAGCGAAATTGCAGTTGCTTGTAAACCTGGCGCGCTGATTGTCGATGTTGGCTCGGTCAAAGTCGTTCCTTCCGAAATCATGCTGCGCCGGTTCCCGAACTACGTAGACATCGTCGCAACGCACCCTTTGTTCGGTCCTCAAAGTGCGATGGAAGGTATTGAAGGCCTGAAAATTGCGGTCTGCCCCATTCAGGGAAAACGACATGCGAGGCTGGCTGCGTTTTTACGCGTAGCTCTTAGGCTGACTGTAAGCGCCTCGGCGATCCCCTACGCGGCGCGGCTTGACGCGGCCGCGAAGTTCCAGGGCATGAGATCGTCGATGCGGCTTCTGGGATGACCGTCGAGC
>MDSV01119771.1_pt1 | contig 10456 bp, 14 predicted proteins | sample 810851 | NCBI WGS metagenome assembly MDSV01 (sample SAMN05326640, study PRJNA326480) | marine metagenome | isolation source: seawater | place: Atlantic Ocean: North East | collected 2012
ATTTAAAAAACCTATGCCAGTGTCAATTTGGTACTTTCCTTTACCATCAATGTTTACCTCGACGTTGATGCTCGTTTCTTTTGTTTTTCGAGATACTTTTCCTTTTCTAGCCATATATTTTTAATGGTATACATACATAATCACACTATATCAATATCAGTATGGACACTTGAAGTATCAAAAATAGTTACCATTTATTAGATATGACAACAATTGTGTTAGTTAGAAAGAATAATGAAGTAGTGGTAGCTGGTGATGGACAAGTTAGTATGGGAAATACAGTTGTTAAAAGCACAGCTTCAAAAGTCAGAAAAATTGAAAAAAGAGATGTGGTAGCTGGTTTTGCAGGATCAACTGCAGATGCCTTAACTTTGTTTGAAAGATTAGAAGGAAAATTAGAAAAACATGCAGGTAACTTATCAAGAGCTGCTGTTGAGCTAGCAAAAGATTGGCGAACAGATAAATATTTAAGAAGATTGGAAGCTTTAATGGCTGTAGGAGATAAAAATAATAGTTATATTATTTCTGGAACTGGTGATGTTTTAGAGCCTGAAGGAGATGTAATTGGAATTGGTTCTGGGGGGAATTACGCTCTAGCAGCTGGAAAAGTTTTAATAGAAGGTGATATGTCCGCTGAAGAAGTAGCTAAAAAAGCAATCAAAGTTGCAGCTGATATATGTGTTTTCACTAATGAAAATGTTAAAATTGAAAAAATATAATGGATAATTCAAACGTAACACATCTTCACCCAAAGGATAAAAATCAAAACGAAGATGTTTCATTGGTAAGTTCGTTATCACCACGTGAAATAGTTTCAGAATTAGATCGATTTGTTGTAGGACAAAACAAAGCAAAAAGAGCTGTAGCTGTTGCATTGAGGAATAGGTGGAGAAGGCAGGCTCTGAAAGGTGAAATGAAAAACGAAGTTTTGCCAAAAAATATTTTAATGATTGGGCCAACAGGAGTCGGTAAAACTGAAATATCAAGAAGACTGTCAAAACTTGCTGAGGCACCATTCGTAAAGGTCGAAGCTACTAGATTTACTGAAGTTGGATATGTTGGAAGAGATGTTGAGCAGATTGTAAGAGATTTAATTGAAATTGCTATATCAATGGAAAAAGTTAAAAAAAGAAAAGAGGTTCATGCTCAAGCTCAGAAAGCTGCAGAAGAGAAAGTTCTGGATGCTTTAGTTGGAAAAAAAGCCAGTCTGGCAACAAGGGAAAGTTTTAGAAAAAGATTAAGAAATGGGGACCTAGACAATAACGAAATAGAAATTTCAGTAAATGATGCAGGTTCTAGTGGAGCTTCATTTGAAATCCCAGGAATGCCTGGGGCAAATGTAGGGATGATAAATATCGGTGAAATGATTGGTAAATCAATGGGCAGTAAAGAAAAAAAGAAAAAAATGAGCGTGAAAGAGTCTCATGAAATTTTAATTAACGATGAGTCAGACAAGCTAATTGAGGAAGATAAAATTATAAAAGCTGCAAAATTATCAACAGAAAATAATGGGATAGTTTTTTTAGATGAAATAGATAAAATCTCTGCAAGAACAGACCGAGTAGGTGGTGATGTTTCAAGGGAAGGAGTGCAAAGAGATTTATTGCCTTTAATTGAAGGAACTACAGTGAATACAAAACATGGTCCAATCAAAACTGATCATATTTTATTTATTGCTTCTGGTGCATTCCAACTTGCAAAACCATCTGATTTGCTTCCTGAATTGCAAGGAAGATTACCAATCAGGGTTGAGTTAGAAGCGTTAACCAGTGATGACTTTAAAAGAATATTGAGAGAACCTGATTTTAGTTTAATTAAACAGTACGTAGCTCTTCTGAAAACAGAAAATGTTGATCTTGAATTTTCAGATGACGGTATTGATGCAATTGCAAATATCGCCTCAGAAGTAAATGCAACTGTTGAAAATATTGGAGCAAGAAGACTACATACTATTATTGAAAAAATTTTAGATGAGATTAGTTTCACCGCTACAGATCGGGCAGGAGAAAAAATTATTATCAATAAAAAATATATTAATAATAATTTAGATACACTAGTTAAAGATACTGATCTTTCAAAATTTATACTTTAAAAAATTTTTATAAATATCCAAGATCTTTCATTTCATTACCAAAAACCTTTTCTATCCTATCTTTATTTTCCTTATCTAAGTGTTCCTTCCAATTGTTCTTTGGCCCCATATTAAAAAAGGTTAGTCTTTTACCTGTTTTATCATCTATAGTTGCTTCTCTAAAACCATGTTTTTTTTCTAACTCTTTCATTTTATTAAATTCAGTAGTTTTGATAACTTTGTTAAGTTTTGCAATGTCAAATAATTTTTCACTCATTCCTAGTGATTTAAAAAAATCAAATACTTTAATTAAAGATTTTTTTTTGTTATCACCTATAAGATCTTCATATTTAATTATTAAAACTTTTTTTCTCAAACCTAGCCAAGATAAATAATTTAATCCCCAAGAGGAAATAAAGGTTTGTGGATGAGAGTCTGTTTTTTTAGTAAATAAATCTTTGTTGCACAGTTGATCTGTAGCTTCATCAATACTGAGTTGGTAATGATGCGCAAATGAAGTAGCAACGTTTCTAGGGTCTCGCACAACATAAACAGCCCCAAGTGTGTTATCTAAATTACTAAATTTAGCACCATCAGTTTTTCTATCAAAAAATGCACTATGCGTTTTAAAAAATTTTATAGACGTATTTTCTCTATTAAAAAATCTTTGTGCAATTAAATAATTTTTAAAAATTTCTTCGTTATTAGTAATATCAACCCCTGCTTTTTTAAAATAGTCTAATTGAGGAAATTGTCCTATTTGATAAATATATTTAAAATCAAAGTTTCCATCATCAGAAAAAAAATAAGTCCCCAAAATTGATCTTAATAAAGTGTTTCCACTTTTAGGATAAGAAGCTAGCCATATGATCATTATACGATAAATAAAAATTACTATTATTTGTTTTTTTTTAGATATATATAAAAAGCTCCAGAACCACCATCCTCAATTTTAGCTTCTTTTATTTCTAATATAATATCCATTAAATATTTATTTTTATTAATAAATTCAGGTACCGAATACTTTAAAATACTAAGATCTTTAGAAACATATGGATCATTATCTTTATTGGAGTGTAATCCTTTCCCTGTTACAACAATTAATTTTTTTATATTTTGCTCAAAAGCTTTGGTAATGAATTTTTTTATAACTATGTTGGCATCTTCCAGGGTATAACCATGTAAATCTATTGATCTTGTTTTTATAGTTTTTCTTTCAGTTTTATAATCCTTGTCATACAATTTTTGATTGCTAGAAACAAAATTTTGCCAATCCTTTTTATCTTTATCTGAAAAATTATTGTTCAATTAGGTAAGTATATTTACTAATTGCCAATTTGGATTTGAAGAGGTCATATCCCTTGAAAATACCCACGTGTCATAAATTTTTTTAATTTTCTCAGGATCTCCCGAAATTATATTTTTATTTTTATCTTTGATACAAGTAATAACCTCTGCAATAAAATCTACAGTCACATTTAAAACTTTGCCTATTTTCTTATGTTCTTTAATTTTTGCTGAATTAACGCCTATAAAGGTTATCTCAGCAAAATGACCTTTATTATTTCTTTCTTTAAGAGCTGATTCAAATTGATTATTAACATCCTTGCTCAGTAAAGGCTTACTAGTAGTAATCTTATTATCATTATCACTAAAATCAGTTATAATTGTCTCATAAGCAATTTCTGCACCTTTCAAAAATTCTTTTTTGGCCTCATCATCGAAATTCTCGTTTAATAAATTTTTCTTATTAGGTTCAACTTTTTTTAAAATTTGATCAAATTTAGCTGGTTCTTTTCCACCAAAACCTGTTCTTTTTCCCAAAATTCCTCTCAATCTTAGAAAGATAAAGCCAGCAATCATTGCTAACAAAATTATGTCAATATATTCGAAACTATAACTCATAATTTTATAGTAATTACTCTGTTGATTAATTTCAACCAGCAATTTAGATTAAGGACAAATGAACTCAATATTAATATCAATTCTCTTAATACCAGCAATTGAAATATATCTTTTAATAAAAATTGGTGCCAAAATTGGTGCAATTACAACAATTTTATTAATATTTTCAACCGCAATTATTGGAATTTACTATGCTAAATACGAGGGCTTAAATACTCTTAAATCTGGTTTTGGTCAATTAAGTAGAAACAAACTTCCAACATATGAAATGTTATCTGGAGCAACCATTGCTTTTGCTGCAATACTTTTAATCATACCTGGCTTTTTTACTGATGTTGTTGGTTTTCTTTTAATTTTTCCAATTACGCGAAAATTAATTTTAAACAGACTTTCTTTAAGAGTAAAACAAACGAAAAAAGAAAAAAATAATTTTATAGATGGAGAGTTTGAAGATATAGAGAATGACGATGACAGAAAAATATAAAATACTTGCAAAGTACATCAAAGATATATCAAGCGAAACTCCCAACATTGAAACTTATCTTTTTGTTAAAGAAAATATTTCAAAATATCAGTTGAGCATAGATATTAATTCAAAAGCAATAAAAGATAAGCATCTAGAGATTAATACTTCATTAAAATATGAAGATAAAAACAACAGCAAAAAAAAATCCTATTTTGAAATTGTCTTTTCTACAATTATAAGAGTAAACGAAAATATAAAAGAAACAAAACAATTACAAAAAATTGTACTATGTGATGTTCAGAATGAAATTTATCCTGATCTTGAAAAATCTCTGATTAATTTACTGAGTATATCAGGATATCCTGCTTTAAAATTTGAAAAAAAAATTGATTTTGAAAATCTCTATAATCAAAAATTTAATTAATAAAAATTTTTTTTTAAATTATTTTTTAAATATTTTTCATGTTTTTTTAATTCATCCAAGGTAGGTGATATAATTTTTTTAAAATAATTAACTTCTATTAAATTATTAGAATTATAAGCCTCTAATTCATTTTTGAAATCTAAAGTCGGTTCTTTTTGATCTATAAGATTTATATAAACTTTTGATAATAAATCACAATCTATTAGTGCAGTATGTTGAGTTCTTTTTGAATTATCAATTCTAAATCTTCTACAAAGAGCATCGAGACTTACCGGGGATCCTGGAAATTTTTCTCTAGCTAAAGCTAAAGTATCTACAATTTTATTTTCAATTTTATTTAATCCATTTAACATAAGTTCATTATTTAAATGAGAAAGATCAAATTCAGCATTATGAATTATTAATCTTTTATCCTTAATAAAAATCAAAAAATCATTTACAATTTCACTAAATTTCCTCTTATCAGCCAAGAATTCATCGGTGTATCCGTGTATTGCCAAAGCATCCTCGGACACTTTTCTTTCTGGATTAAGATAGCAGTGAAATTTATTCTTAGTTGGTATTAAATCATCAAGCTCTATACATCCAATTTCAATAATTCTATGGCCTTCTTTAACAGAAATACCCGTTGTTTCTGTATCTAAAACAATTTCTTTCATTTAAGAATTTTATTTAGAATTAATTTTATACTTTTTTTGACAGTTTTTTTAGTAAAATCGTTCTTAATAATAAAATCGGATTTTCTCATCTTGAAATCAAGTGATAGTTGAATTTTTTTAAATTTTTTTAAAAGTTTATCATTAAAATTTTTTCTTTTTTTTAGTCTTCTTAGAATTTCAGATTTATTTGCATCGACGAATATCAATATATATTTTTTGTCATTAATTTTATTTTCTAAAAGCAAAGGAATATCTAAAATTAATATTTTTTTATTTTTGTTTTTTTTTATAAAAAGTTTCATTTTTTTTCTTATTTCAAAATGAATAACATTTACAATTTTCCCCAAATTCGAGTTGTTAGAAAGAATAGCTTGAGAGATTTCTTTTTTTTTTATTGGAAAAGATCCAATATATTTTGGAAGTTTTTTTTTTTAATTTTGCGTATATTTTTTTATCTTTCTGATATAGTTTAGAAACTTCTTCATCAGCATTAAAAACTGGAAATCCAAATGTCTTAGCTACAAAACTCTTTCCAGAACCAATATCTCCTAAAATTCCTATTTTAATCATTATCTAAAAATTTTAAAATCTCACTGTTAATTACTGGCTCTACCTCATGCCATATTTTAAATGCCTCTTGCGCCTGGTAAACAAACATTAATTTTCCATTTTCTGCTTTATTCCCTAATTCTTTCCCTTTTTTTAAAAAATTAGTTTCAATTGGATTGTAAATAACATCATAAAATAATTTATTCTTACCTACTTTTGAAAAATCTAAATTTATTGTTTCATTATTTAAACCAATACTAGTTGCATTAATGATCACATCAAAACTTGGTAGACTACCCCATTCTATAATTTTCAAGTCATTAAATAAATTTTTAAAATTTTCTGCTTTTTGTCTTGTTCTATTACTAATCATTATCTCTGAAACATCCATTTTTTTTAAAGCGAAAACTATTGAAGAAACAACTCCACCAGCACCCAAAATTAAAATTTTTTTATCCTTCATATTAAAATTTAGACTTTTTATTGCTTTTTCAAAACCAGCTATATCTGTGTTGTGACCTACTAAATTATCATTATTTAAAATAATTGTGTTTACTGACTGAGTATGTTCTGCCTCGGGACTTAAAATATCTAAGAAAGGTATCACCATTTTTTTAAATGGTACGGTTACATTGCAGCCATATATTTTTTTTTCTTTTATCTCCTGAAGAAAACTTTTTATCTGATTATTTTCAAGTTTAATTTTGTCATAAACGGCATTGATATTATTCTCTTTTAACCAACGATTTTGAAGTTTTGGTGACAACGAGTGATCAATGGGGCTTCCTATGACAAAAAATTTTTTAATTTCCATAAATTGTTAAATATTCCTTAATTTTTTTAATGGGCAATCCCATTATTGTATTCTCATCACCATTTATTTCTGAGAATAAATTTCTACCCTCTCCTTCAATTTGATATACATTGTAAGCATAAAGAGCTTCATCTGATATTTTGCTTAAATATTTTTTTAATTCATCTTCAGAAAAATTTTTCATAGTAAGTTTTGCTTTATCGGTATAATTCCAAATCATTGATCCGTTTTTTGAAATACAAACAGAACTAATTAAAAAATGCGATTTACCATTAAGCTTTATTAAAATTTTCATTGCCTCTTCTCTATTTTCGGGTTTGGATATTAATTCACCACCTAAATCTATTACACTGTCAGCTCCTAAAACTATGCGATCAGTTTTTTTTTCACTAACTTTATTTGCTTTAAGTTCAGCAAGGTTTTTTGAGATAATTTCGGGGGTTGCTTTTTCTTTAATTAAGCTTAATTTTACAACATCTTCATCAACATTAGACGGCTCTACAATGTTTTCAATATTGTTTTTATCTAAAATATCTTTTCTAACTTTACTGTTAGAGGCGAGAATAATTTTATTTAACATTATTTAAATATATTTCATGTATTTTAATTACAGAGGCAGCTGTTTCTTCAACAGATTTTCTTGTTACATCTATAAGTGGCCATTTATATTTTTGAAATGTCTTTTTGGCATCTAAAACTTCCTTTTTAATATTTTCCAAATCAGTATATTTTATATTCTCGGTTTCCCTTAAAGAGTTCATTCTATTTTTTCTCAAATCAGCTAGTCTTTCTGGCTCTGTACTTAAGCCTACTACACATGTGATTTGGGGATTTTTTTTTAGTTTTTCTGGTAAGGAATTTTCGTTTATTAAAGGAATATTGGAAGTTTTAAATCCCTTGTTAGCTAAATAAATTGATGTTGGGGTTTTACTTGTTCTGCTAACACCCACAAGAATAATATCTGATTTATCAACTTCATTTATTAAATTTCCGTCATCATGATTCATTGTAAATTGAATTGCTTCAATTCTATCATAATATTCTTCGTTTAATATGTGTTGACCGCTCGGTTCATGGGTTGCTTTTTGATTAAGAATTTTTGAAAAATTTAAAATTAAGTTTCCAAGAACACCAAAACATGGAATCTTTTTATCCTGACTTACATTCGCCAAATATTTAGCTAAATTATTATCCACAATAGTATATAAAATTATTGCATTTGAATTTTTTTCTGCGTCTCCTAAAATTTTTAAAATTTGATTTTCTGTTCTTGTAAATGAATATGAATGAATTTTATATTCTATATTTGTAAATTGTGCTTTTAGAGCTAAAAAAATTCTTTCTAAAGTTTCTCCTGTAGAGTCTGAAATTAGATATATTTGATATGAATTACTCATGAACAAAATGTTAATAAATTTGTATTATTTTAATCAAATTACACAATTTAAAATTTCTTAAATTAAGCCTGTAAAATCTGTTATTTATTAACATTAATAATAAATAAGGTAAAACAATCCACAAAAATTAAAATAATTAAAAAAGCTTCATTTTAAACAATTTTAGTCTCTTAAGATGTTAGTAAACTGTGGGTATAATGTTTATAAAAATTAATCACCTTTATTCACAGGATATATTACAACTACTATAATTTATAAAGCTTTTATATGAAACCTATAGACAAAGTAATAATCAACAAAGACACCTCAATTAACCCCATATGGATAATGAGACAAGCAGGAAGATATTTGCCCGAATTTAGAGAAATCAGAAAAGAAAATTCTAATTTTATCAATTTATGTTTAAATACAAATTTATCATCAGAAATTACTTTACAACCCTTAAAAAGATTTGATCTAGACGCTGCAATAATATTTTCAGATATCTTGATGCTTCCATATGGACTAGGTCAAAAAGTAGAATTTGAAAAAAACTTTGGACCAAGATTAGGAAAATTAAATTTAAATGAAATTGAAAAGATAGATGAAATTGATTTTGTAGAAAAAATACATAATGTATATAAGGCAATAAAAAAAGTTAGTTCAGACATTAGTTTAAATAATAAAAACACTATTGGTTTTGTTGGTGCTCCATGGACATTATTAGTTTATATGATCAATCAACAATCACCTAAAAAAAATTTAAAAAAGGATTTTTTTAAAGATGAATTTTTAATAAATAGAATTTTATTTATTATTGAAAAATTTTTAAAATTTCATATCAAAAATCAAATTGACAATGGTGCAAACGTTATTCAAATCTTTGATAGTTGGGCGGGTTTGTTAGAGGAAAGTCATTTACCTAACTATGTTTATGCTCCGACTTTAAATTTAGTGAATTATGTAAAATCTCTAAATATACCTGTTATATGTTTTCCAAGAGAAATCAAAAATTATAAAAAATTTTGTGATATTGTTAAACCTGATGCCATTAGTATTGATTACAATGTTGATCCAAAAAAAATACTTAAGGACATAAATATACCTATACAAGGGGGTTTAGACCCAAAAATTTTGTTAACAGATAAAGAGACATTAAAAATAGAAGCTTTTAAGTATTTGGAAATTTTTCGAGATCATCCATATATATTTAATCTCGGGCATGGTATTCTGCCTGAAACAAATCCAAAAATGGTTGAAGATTTAATTAAGATTGTAAAAGATTTTAAATGATTGAAAAAAATCACCCACCCATAAAATACGGTAATACAGGTGTGCTTATAATTAACCTGGGAACACCGGATTCTACTAGTTGGTTTGATATAAGAAAATACTTAAGAGAGTTTCTTTCTGATAGAAGAGTTATTGAGGTAAATCCATTAATTTGGCAAATAATTTTGAATTTGTTTATTTTAAATTTTAGACCCTCCAAAACAGCTAAAGCTTATAAAGAAATCTGGATGAAAGATGAAAATATATCACCACTCCTATATTATACGAAAAAACAAAGTGAGAAAATTGCAAACTCATTGTCAAAAGAAAACATCATTATAGATTTTGCTATGAGATATGGAAACCCTAGTATTAAGAGTAAAATCCACAAATTGCATAAAATGGGTTGTGAAAACTTAGTAATACTTCCTCTTTATCCCCAATATGCAGCAGCTACAACAGCAACAGTATGTGATGAGGTGTACAGAACTTTAATGAAAATGAGGTGGCAACCTTCTTTAAAAATTATTCCTCATTACGAATCCGATGCACTTTACATTGACGCTTTAGTTAATTCGATTAATAAAAAAATAAATGAAATTAGTTGGAAACCAGATCTAATTATAGCTTCTTATCACGGGGTACCAAAAAAATATTTTGATAAGGGTGACCCCTATCATTGTTATTGTCATAAAACGACAAGACTTATATCGGAAAAATTTAGTTCAATTAAAATTAAAACTACATTTCAGTCAAGATTCGGTCCACAAGAATGGCTTCAACCTTATACTGACAAGACTTTAGAAAATTTGCCCAAAGAAGGTGTCAAAAATGTTCTTACAATCTGTCCAGGCTTTGCATCTGATTGTGTAGAGACTTTAGAAGAAATACAAATTCAAGCTAAAGAAAGTTTTTTAAAT
>MDSV01167386.1_pt1 | contig 10456 bp, 2 predicted proteins | sample 810851 | NCBI WGS metagenome assembly MDSV01 (sample SAMN05326640, study PRJNA326480) | marine metagenome | isolation source: seawater | place: Atlantic Ocean: North East | collected 2012
GTTGTAATAATTATTCTGTGATTTTTATTTTGTTGATCTTCAGAATTATTGTCTCGTTGTAAAACAAAATAAACGGATTTTTCCTGATCCGGAATGGTAAAAGTCAATCCATTGATTTGTTCCCATTCTGGTCCTGCTGGTTTAATATTCGCCAACGCCTTATATAATCGTTGTCCATATTTACACCAAGGATGTATTTTTAACTTAAATGTATCTCCTTGTTTTGCTATTTCATTGCCAACCATATATCTTGTAAGAATAATGTCCTGTTCTTCATAATTCGTCTTTTCACCATAATAGTTTTCTATTGCTATCCAGTTATTGTTTTTACCATACATACCCATACCTTCATCTGAAGTAATATCAGCATATTCGTTATTGTCTTTTTCCGTTTGCATAGCATCCCATAAAATATTGTTATCTACTTCAGTATAAGAAACACTATCGCCGTCAAAATCTCCCAAAATACTATCTAAATCTTCGACGACACCACGACTTTTCATCAAATGTTCTGGTATATCAAATCCTCTTATTTTTTCATCAGATTCATTTACAATAGTTGGCTTTACCGAACTCACTCTAAGATTATATAATCTACCCTGTGGTTGATCCCACCAAGTCGAATATATTATATCTTTTCCACCCGATTCTACTCCTATCTTTTTAAAATGAGCTTTTATACCTTTATATTCAACACCGGCCATTTCAAATTTAAATAATTCTATCTCTCCGTCAAATTTATTATTTTCGTAGGAGGCAGCCGTTCCATAAAAAGAACTATATAATGTATTTTTTTTAAAATGAATAAGTTTTTTATTTGTATCTATACTTATTTTATCATTTACATCTGTGAATTGTTTCAAACCATCATTGAAACCAATATACAAATTATCAATACCCGATCTTCTACTATCATCCAAACCAGATATTTTTATTTTAAAGACACGTTGTCCCGAAGGTCCTCCTTCCACGTTTTCTATTTTAAATTCTACCCAATCTTTTGATAGGTTTCCAATCTCATCAAAATCTGTCATAATTAATTTATTACGTTTAAATTTGCTCTTTTGAAATATTTTTAAATTGTCCTCATCGCCTTTAACCCACGCTGTCTTGTCTTCATCATAAGAAGGAAAATCAAGATTATCTAATTTGCTTTTTCTCTGACTATTACTAGGAACTCCAACACTCCAATTATATTTATTTTTAGGTGTAAAGTTTAGTTGTAATTTAATCGTTTCATTAAGTTTTTTCTCTGCTGCTTCTTGTTCTTCTTCCTTCTTTTTGATTTCTTTTATAGCATTATCATATTTATCAAAGAATGCGGTTTCTATCTTTACTATCATACCACTATAACTATCCAATCTATTTTCCATTTGTAATAATGTATCGTCTTTTTTGAATTCTTTGTCTTTCTTTCCGTCGGCATCGAAATCTAGATCTCGTATTTCATATATAAGTTTTTGCTGTGATGAAAATCCAGTAGAGCTTGTTATAAAACTCTTATGTTGTTTTGTATATTCAATCCATGGACCATTTTGTATTTCATTAAATTTATATTCTTTCATTTTATTTATTGCTTTTTTTACTGCTTCTAATTGTTTTTTAAATTGAGTTATATCATTATTAATTGTAGTTTTGTCTTCATCGTAGTCTTCTATAGTTTTACTAGGTGTATCATTTGGATCTACATCGTATTCTTTGATAATTTTTCCATATTGAAATTTAATTCTCCACTTTCTAACAGAATTATAGATTGCATCTAAATTATCAGCTGTCCTTAATTGGTTTAAATTACTTATGAAGAGTTCTGTTTTTTTTATTTTTTCTAGTGCTTTTTCAGAAGCCTTTTTTTTATCTCGATCTATTTGATTATATATATAATTCTCTTGCAAATCATGTATTGTAAAATTACTACCTTTATTTACCATATCACCAAAATAAGTTTTGGATTCTTTGTTTAAAGGATATACATAATTTATCCCTTTGCGTAACTCTCTGTATTTTCGCCCTAGTGTTTCAACCGTTTCAACGTCAGAACTGGGTAATGCATACAAGTTTAATAGATCGAATTTATTTTTTAAAATATCGTGTGTTGTTTTGATAATAACATCATGTTGTCCTGTATGATAAGGATTGATTATGTCTGGAATTGTATATCCGATTTTATTAATCACAAAGCCACGTCCTGAATCACTGGGCTGCCCACTAATTTCCTTATCTAAATCTTTATTGAATTCAAATAATTGTTGAACCAAACGGACATCGTATAGTTTTTTGAGGTCTGTATTTATTTTAACAGAATCCGACAACTTCAATGCGGTTATCATATTTATTTTATTACGCCACGTTTTCAAATCGCTTATTATTTTACCGGCTCCACCAAAAAAGGATTTTAGATTTCCTTTTTGAGTTGTACTGGAATTGTCATTAAAACACTTAAAAATATCAAAGTTTTTATTTTTAGCTTCACCAAAAACGTTCGCGTATAATACTTTCAATTCATTAAATATATTTGTTCCAACATTAGATTTAGTTAATTTGTCGTATTCTTTTTGGAAAACATCTGTTAAAATATTTTCTATCTTTAAATCATTTCTTAATGAACCTTCGACAAAATTCATCACTTTTTCTGTCATTATTTTGTATTCTTCTATATATTTATTTACATCTCTGGAGAAGGTGCTACTAGTTGGTGCAAAATCTGCATTTTTTTCAACCTTAGTATAAAAATTTTTTTCTATATCAGGTTTCACAACATCAGTTAATTTTTTGGTAAATAATTTATTTATTTCATTCATAGTAGCTTCGAATTTTTTGGTTAATTCTTTTTTTGTCTCATCGGACCCCTTAAATTCATTCATTTTTTCGTTAAAAGCGTTCCGTCCACTTCCCGAATTTTCATTATTTTCTATATTAATTGTATTCGTCACGCGGGTAAATTGGAACCAACTATTGTTTAGGGTGTCGAATGTAAAAGTTTCTTCTAAGTCTTTTATCATTTCGTTTAATTCTTTTTCTAATTTTTTCGATTCACTGGAGTTTGCCTTATCTGCTTCATCCAAGATTTTAGTTAAAGCTGTTTTAATAATCGCCTCGTCGGCGGTTGTGTGAGTTTCATCTTTTATACTATTATTTAACTCCTTCTTTTCATCATCTGATAGCTTTTCCGTTAATACAGCCATTTTATAGTAGTAATATATCACTATAATATCATTTATAGTTTTAATTTCTATCTCCGCATTGTTTTTAAGAGTGGTATAATTGGTTGTGAGATTTTTAAGAACTGTCCTCTTAAGCACCGCATCCAATCTTGTTCTTTCCTTTATTAATGTCTTGATATTGAAATCAATATTAAATGTTAAATAATTATGTTGTTTAAAGAATTGATCTATTTTAACTAATGATTGTATTAATATCATATTATTTTTTAGATTATTGATAGAATTTTCACTAAGACTAGGTTGAGAATACAAATTAAAACTGGCTTCATCTGATTTACCTTTTAATATTTCCTCTGTCTTAGGTGTCATCTCTTTCTCAGCCAATTCTTTTAATCTATCATCTACTAATTTTTTATTTTCCTTGAATTTTTTTAATGTTTCCTTATTATTATCACCGATATCATAATAAAATCCAAATGGTTCTACATTTTCTATATATACAAAATCGTTTGTAGTAATATATGCATTAGAGACTACATCTTTCACTTCAGGTTCTTCATATACACCCGCTTCCTTCAAAGCCTTCATTTGTGTTTCATAAACAGTTTTAATGTTGATGTATGATTCAGATAATTTAATTTCATTTTTGGTGATATTCCGTATTAATTTATATGGTATATCAGTAAACAACGTGTCTATAGTCGTCTTATAGTTAAGTAAGTCGTTGAAATAGGAAATCGCTGGATTATTTTCTATTAAGAAGTGAATTTGATACATACGTTGTAATATTGGCACCCCACTAATAATAGAAACCACAGAGCTCGTGGAAGGTGTAATTTTATTTGGGTATTCTAATGCTTGGTCATCGGAATTATCATCAACATAATATGTAGAATCAGAGATTATTTCCACGGCTTCCTCCATATTTTTTTTGAATTTGTCTACTGAATTGTTTAAAATTTGAATATCCCTAATTTTATTTTGGGGAGATCTTATTACATTCAAAAACATAGTTTCAACCTTTTTAAATTCTTCTGCCGCATTTTTGATATAATTATAAAAATCTGTATAAAACGTGTACTTTTTTTCAGACGATGGATAAGTATAATCTCTATTACCCGTATTCTTATTATGACTGATAACAACTTGACCCGATAATTTTTGTTCGTTTAAAGAACCCAATGTTCCATTATTTAATGTCAAAATGGTAGATTGCTTATATGTATCACCCCCACCCCCCTCATACTCTCTCCAACTATAATTATTCTTTAAATTATCATCGGGTGAAATTTTAATTTCATCCGCTAATTCTAGATGTTTAATTTTTATTGAAAATTCTTGTTTATTAATGTCGAATTTAGCATTTTCTAATATAGTTTGGCCATCACCTACCTTTGTATTGCTACTCATCTTATAATCCGTGTATAATTCCACCATCATAATAAACAATAAAACTTCCATTCTGTTTCTTTTATAAATATTGTATTTCTTTAAGTCATCCTCATCAAAAATTAAAGCACGTTGAAAATCATATTTATTTACAATTGGTTTTGTTTCATAATTTATTTCTCCTTCTTCATCTATACTTTCAATTTTTGAAAAATTTGCAAACTCAAATTTTTGCACTAATTTTATTATTTTATTCACCATAGTATCATTAAAATCAGTTGTTTGTTGATTGTATTTGTTTTCAAAGTAAAACGTATTTAATCGTATTGCTTCCGGTTGCTGATTAAAATCATCAAAAGCGGAAAAATTGTAATGTTTAACGCCGTCGTATTCGGTAGAAAAAACAAAATAAGTTTCTTTTTCGTTAAAAGTAACGTTCCCCCAATTGCTCGATACTAAATCATAATTATAAATGGAGTATGCTTGTTCTGTTTCTACTGGTATACCATCCTGATCCAACACTGGATAGTCAGGATAATCTTCGTCTATTACATTTGCAATTATAGGTTGTTTATCATCATCCAAAAAAGGTATATCGATGGATTTACTTGGGTGAGTATCGATAGAAAACAACAATGAATCATTTTTAATTGTTTTTTCCTCAAAAAAAGTCAGTTTAAAGGTACCAAACTCATCAATTTCATAAGTATCATCAAACTCTTTTGAAACTTCAATCAATTGACTCATTATTTCAAAAATATCTGGAGAATTTGAAAAAGGCACATCTTCTCCATCTAGTTTAAAAGTACTGTTATTGAATTTACTTATATGGTGCTGTAGACGTGCCAACATCGTAAATGCTAAATGAACTTCTAAATGTTTTAATTTAATTTCCTTGTTTTCACTACTATTTGTTTTTAAATAAACATCGAATCTGTCGCCTGTTTTAACTATATCAAGTTTCAATTCATCTTCTTTATCATTCTTGCTACTTACACTGTAAACCGTATCAGAAAATATGCTACCGATATTTTGTTCTATTGTTTTTACAGCATTTTCAAAAATCACACTATCTTCGCGAATAGTTCCATCGGGGTTTAAAATCAATAGTGGTGGAACAAAATCTTCTTCATCTTCTTCATCTGGTTCAATATCATAATTCAATGCCTCGTATAATACCTGAATGTCCGAAATTAACCCGGATTCATCGAAATCATATTTGTTTTCAAATTCGTTAACTTCGTTTCCATTTAAGTCATATAGATTAATCATATTGGCAATTTCCTTTGCTTTATCAGAAATTCTTTTTCTGTCGTTAGCAAGTGTGATATTGTTAAATTTAGTTATAATATCATTTGATAAACGAACTTGAATTTTACCATCAACATTATTTTCATCTTCAACATCTTCATCTATGGTTCTATAAAAATAATATTCAAACATTCCATCTTCCGAGATCTCAAATATTACTGGTTGTTCTAAAGTTCCTTCGCCACGCACAGGATTTATATAGTTTTCAAATCGTTTTTCAAATGACATTAATTTTATACTCTCCTGAACTTTCTTTTTCTTAAAGTCTATTGATCTACTTCGTCTAGCGGCTATAATTTGAACAATAACATCTTGTTTGGATCGTTGGAATTTTGTTTTTGTGTTTAAAATAACTGGACTATGTGTATAACCAAACATTCGGTTTAAATCCAATTCTTTTGCCTTTTCAATATACACATTTCTATTAACTCTGTACACACGACCTTTATTTTCTAGCATTAAATACAACGGCCAAACATAAACATTATGTCCCACATCAGTATTTATTTTTACTTTTTGTGAAGCAGGGTCATTAGCCACTGTAAAATTTGTATCAAATACTTTTTTTAGGTAGTGTTCCCTAAAAACGATATCCAATGCGTTTTGTAATTCAGCCTTTATTGTATCGTCAGTTGTATTAGCTATAATATTATTGTCCATATTTGTTGTGTTAAAAACACCTGTATCAGAATTTGGAACGGTGGGAGCATTTTGTTTATTAAATCCGACATCATTAAATGGAATAGAAGGACGACTTAATCCTACATTATCCACGTTTTTTATGTAATCACTAAAATCTTTTCTATATTTGTTTCCCAATTCGGAAAACGTAGCTGTTGCGGCATCTGTTGGATTGCCTACATTTGTATTGTGAAACATTTCATATACAATATTAAACATTCTCTGATTCCAATCACCATTTGCCCAACCTCTATATAAAAGTCTATTATTTACACTTTTTATAATTTTATAAAAAGGATCTAATATTTGTTGATGAACAGAATTTTTTAAATGACTATTTACATTTCTTTTAATAGTGTTGTCATCCTTCCATAAATTGAGAAATTTTAAATTATCATCTTCTAATATCCTTACAGGAATATCTAATTTAAAACTAGCAGAGGTGTAAAATATATTTGTAGGCCGTTGTCCGTTTTGCTCTGTAAAAATATCTTTCGAATAGTTTTTTAGAACGACATCGCTTGTTTTAAGGTATATTTTGTCTTTTTCATCAACATTTTGCTGTTTTATCGTGTCATTCACCATATCAACAAAAGCCGTTTTCCAAACAAAATTATACAATTCCTTTTGCATCCAATTGTATAAACGCACACCATTTCTATCGACCTCAGTATCGCCTCCATTTGAAAATTGACTCTCATAATTATCAATACCTGCCTGAATTGCCTTTTTATAAAAGTCGTTGATACCTACTCCCGTGTCATCTAATGCTATCATAGCATTCATTGACTCATTATTTTGGTGTAATCGATTCCAAAAAGAAACCAACATATTTTCTAAATTCTGATTCTGAATTTCATCATCCGCGTTTTTAGCAACTGGGTAAGGATAAAAAAACACATTTTTCTCTACTGCTTGTGTTGGTGTATTTAATTGCGGTAATTTTTTATTGAATGTAGAATCTTGCACACCTTTATCATTAAAACCTGTTCCAAATCCAATGTCAATACCCGGAATATTTAACTCTAACCCATTATCTAATAATTCCATATCTCCTACCAATACTCTTTTCCAAACAGAATTAACAATGCAATTTTCTACACTTCTTCTTTTAAAAAAGTTTTGAATTGCAATTGGTCTTCCTATGGACGAACTATTGTTGAATTTATTAGACTCTATGGTCATGTTTTGTGATCTTCGTAGTCTTGTATTACCTGGACGTACCATTATACAATTATTCGAGAAAATATAAATTCTTATTTATTTCCTAAATCTATTTTTATAGTTAGAGTTATATAAAAATAGGTCAACTTCTAATAATAAAATTATTTAACTTGTCCATTTTGTTTAGTTTTGCGACTGTTTTTTCTAGATTTTTATTTATTGAATTGTTAAACAAATAATCCGTTTTTGGTTTTACCTCATTTTTTTTAACTTCCTTGTAAACTAAATTACTTTTTTCTTTTACCTTTTTGATTGTTTTTTCAATACTAGAATGATAAATAGGTATATTATCATCTACTTTTTCAGTTATTAAAAAAATAGCATTGTATATAAGAACACGTCTTTTTTTTATACTTGAAGGCTTAAAACGCATACAAAACAAGTTAACTATCGATTGAACAATTTTAAAAACACCGCTACTTTTTCGATTTGCTTCATACATGATGAGTTCCCAAATCATCCAAATAATTTCTTTTTGATATTTTGTATCCACTGGAAAATTTCTTCTACCGGCTGTTAATTTAACTTTTGTATCTTTTTTTTCTTTATTACAAATACTTTCAAAATTCAACAACCATTCCAACCAAAAAAAAGTATTATTTGCATTTCTTATCGACGGACTTAAATTATATGCAAATTCATTCACTGCAATAAATAATTATTTAGGATCTTCCTTTTTTAATATTCTTTGACCATATTTAATATTGTTAGCTTCTAATTTATTGTGTATTAAACCAATATTATAGTCATTAAATTTTAATTTGGGAATATCAAATGTATTGTATTTTTTAGAATAACACAAAATACAAATAATTTCACAAAAAAGTTTTCTTATTTTTTGATTGTTTCTTAATTTAAGTTCATTGTCTATATAACCATTACTTAAAATATCTTTAAAATTATTGAATCTAAGCTCTATATAAATTGGTAATTTTGGATTTCCTAAATGTATTATGTTGCTCATATAGAACAATATAATTTCCCATACATCAATAATGTGTCCAGCACAAATAAGTTCAGCACACCAATAACAAGAATTTTCTATTTTTTTATTTTTCAACGAATTTAATAATGATTTTTTCACTTCACTTTTTTTATAACCAGATAAGGTTATTTGTCGAAATTCTTTTTTATCTCTCGTATCATTTATTTCACAATCTGTCATTATATGTATTTTTATATAAAAAAAATGACAATAATACATATAATGAAACTATTTGGGGAAATGTATAAATCAATAAAACAAACAATTAGATTTATAAAGAAATCTAGTAATTGGACAAAATCTGTTTTGTTTTTATCAATATTATTAATCACTATAATTACTGTAAATAAATATGGAGAACCAGTTGGCGTAGAAGCATTTACACAACGTGAAAAATATGTTTTAAAACAGGGAACAGATATATACGATGATTTTTATTGTGATATATATGATGATTTAGTGTATGACGATATTAAAAACAAATATGAAATTGATGAATTGTCTAGGCTTTTAGACATAAATAAATCTACGGTTTTAGACGTTGGATGTGGCACTGGTCATCACGCAAAACAATTTAGCAAATTAGGTGCAAAAGTATATGGAATTGATAAATCTGCATCAATGATCAAAAAAAGCAAAAAAAACTGTCCCGAAGGAAATTTTAAAACCGGTGATGTATTGGATTTAACTCATTACAATACTAATTCTTTTAATTATATTAATTGTCTTTACTTTACCGTTTATTACATCAAAAACAAATTAGGATTCTTTAAAAATTGTTATAGATGGTTAAAACCGGGAGGCGCATTAATATTGCATTTAGTAAATCGAGAAAAATTTGATCCCATCGTTGCTGCCGGTGATCCTTTAGTAATGGTTAGTCCACAAAAATTTGCTAAAAAAAGAATTACCAATACAGTTGTTAAATTTAAAGATTTTAAATACAAATCCAATTTCAAGTTTTATAGAGAAAAAGATTTAGCAGTTTTTGAAGAAAATCTAAAAGACGATACATCAGGTAATATACGAGCTAATAAACTTTCTTTGCATATGAATACACAAAAACACATTTTATCATTGGCGAAAAGTGTCGGTTTTATTATGAAGGGAAAAATTGACATGATACATTGTATGTATGAATATCAATACATATATATTTTATACAAACCCAAATAAATTTATCGTGCGAGTCAAAAATCTATATTTAAAATACCATTTATCATTATGATTATCAATATATTGTTATCGATAATTATATTGTTCACTATATTTTACCTATATTATAAGTATAAGTATCAGTTCTGGAGTAGACAACCTGTATTTCACTTTCATAACCTTTATTATTGGATTTTTCCACCTGGAATCATTCAGAAAAACACTCCGCAAATTGACAAGTATTATAATGCTAAAATACAATTTGGAACATTTCACGATTTAAAAACTGAAAAAAAAGCACTATTTACACATTTTGTTCGCTCTAATTATCTACAGGAACGAGAACAAAAATACGACCCTACAACCGAATCAATCATTCCTTACTTTATGGCACATAACGATAAGAGTTATATATCATTATATATGCAAAAAATATACAATTCCAATCGGATCATTGGGTGTATGACGACTAGACCTCTTTTTTGTAAAATCAATGATCAAAAAATCGATATATATTATGTTGACTACTTGTGTGTTCATAAACAAAAAA
>MDSV01079359.1_pt1 | contig 10455 bp, 8 predicted proteins | sample 810851 | NCBI WGS metagenome assembly MDSV01 (sample SAMN05326640, study PRJNA326480) | marine metagenome | isolation source: seawater | place: Atlantic Ocean: North East | collected 2012
CTTCAAGTGCTGTTGGTATGATAAGGTACAACACAGATACAGGATCATATGAAAGATATGATTCAGCAGGTTGGGTAAACATTGCCAAAACAGCAACGGCAACTGAAGCAAGTGGCACAACAACAGGTGAAGCAACCAGTATTTCTACTTCGGCTGTTAACGTTGACACTTTCGACAGATCAAGTTTTGATAGTGTGTTCTATCAAATGGTCACTAGAGATGAAATTAATGACGAAATTGGTACACAGGCAGTAAGTTTGGTACACAATGACACCGATGCTTTCGTAGGTACAGGTGGTATTGTGAGATCAGGGTCAAATACACAGGTGGCCTTTGATGCAGATTTATCAGGTTCAACAGTTAGACTGCGAGGTACAGGAACAGCAGACGTAAACTCGGTGAAATTTTTTAGAATAGGATTGGGTGATAACACCTCAGCATCAAGTTCAGGCAACACAGCATTCATCTTAAACACAGATGTTGACAGTGCAGTAGAAAATTTAGACACATGGTCAGCATCATCATACAGAGGTGCCAAGTATTATATCAGTGCAAATAATGCCAGCAAAACAGAATTAAACAATATAGAATGCATGGTAGTCCACAACGGATCAGATGCCTTTATTACAATATACAACGACGTAGCCACTGGTGATAATCCATTGGTATCCTTATCAGCAGACATAAGCGGAGGCAACGTTAGGTTGAGAGCATCAGGTAATGAACCAAACACCGCTGTCAAAATGTATAGAGTGTTGCTAGGTGATTCAGAATCAGATGCAACCAGTGACAACACAAAAACAGTCGGCCAGGTAACTGTATCAAGTTCGGCAACTGAATTTGACACATTCAGCACAGACTCATACAATGGTGCCCACTACGTGATAGTTGGAAACAGCAGTTCAGAATCAGCGGCTTCGATCAGTGAAGTATTTGTTGTAACAGACGGAACAGATGCATACGTGGTAACAGGACCACAGGTTTCATCAAAACTTACAGATCAACTTACTTTCACAGCGGCGTTAAGCGGTTCTACAGTTACGTTATCAGCGGCAAGTACCAGCGGTGCATCAACCACTGTCAATGGATACAGGGTGCAATTATTACGTAACCCAGCGGGTGCCTCAACTTCGTTATCTGTTTTAACAACTAACACACAGACAATTTCAGGTGCAAAAACGTTTAGTAGTGGTGTAGCAATTACAAACACATCAACAAGCGATGCTCTTACAATAACAACGACAGAAGATTCAAGCACTGCCGCACCGCAAATAACATTAAAGAGAAACAGTTCTAGTCCGGCAGATGCCGACTACCTAGGACAGATAACTTTCAAAGGTGAGAACGATGCCGACCAAGCAATCAACTATGCCAAAATCACAGGTAAGATACTTGATGCAAGTGATGGTTCTGAGGATGGTATCCTAGAATTCGCTTTCCAGAAAAATGGATCAAATAACATCTCTGGAAGATTTAGATCTGACAGTTTACAATTATTAAATGACACTAGTTTAAGGGTAACAGGACATGGAGAATTTGGTGTGTTGGCAAGTGATCCTGGTGGATCGGCCGGTTATGCAAAAATATATGCCAAAGACGAATCCGCAAGTGCTGAAATGTTTGTGCAGGACGAGGCAGGAAACGTTACTAAGATATCTCCACACAACGAAAAAGGCGAATGGGAATACTTCTCAAGAAATACAAAAACAGGCAAAACTGTAAGAGTTAACATGGAAGAAATGATTAGAGATATTGAAAAACTTACAGGTAAAAAATATATAAAAAACGATTAAACTATTAAATCTAGTATAGTTTGTAACTTACCTTTTATACTTTTATTATTCAGAGTATTTCTCAAACCAGCGTGTAGATTTTTTGGCCAACATTCAAAATTGCACCAACAATAGCCCGAATGTTCACTATTCAATTTTGGTATAAATTCATTTTCTATTGCAACGCAATAGGTGTTGAAATAAAATTTTTGATCATTAGATGTAAATAATTCTAGAGGAATAACTTTTTTAAATGCGGGTGTTTCTCCTACTTCTTCAATTATTTCTCTTTTGAGACCGTCAAAAGCAGACTCTGTGTATTTGGCTTGTCCGCCAACCAATCCCCACATACCTTTTGTTTTTTCTGATGTCCTTTGCAAAAATAAAAATCTTTTGGTTGATGTGCTGTAAAAAAGAGCACCAGAACAAATAATATTTTTTTCTTCCATATTTTATTATAACAATTTTAGTAGTAAGAATCTACGGAGTTGTAGCATCTTTTGATGGATCATAGTTCACATTATTACCATCTAATATAATTGTCCATTTTCCCTGTGTGTAAACGCCCTCATATGATTTGAGCCATTCTGTTCCGTTGAATCTAAATTGTATTCCTGTGTGGGTATTTGTGACATAATGTTGCGTTGAATCCGGATTACTTGCGTCAAATTTCTTTACCCATTTTGCACCGTCGTATTCTATGATATCTCCAACATTAGCAATCAAGGTTCCCCAAGTTGCACTTTGAACCGATGCTGTGGAATCTCCAACATCATTAATTATTAGGTATCTGTCACCTGTTGCTGGTGTACCTGGATTAAATGTTGCAGGATTGATAATTTTTTTAACTGCTGTTAATGTATTGTTTGGAATGGTATCAGTGTCAATGTTGAATAATAGTATTGTGTCATCCAGATTAGTTGTTGCTATTGTTCCAACTACTTCGTTTCCGTTCTCCTGTAAAAGTTTTACCTGAGAAGTTCCGTTAATCACTTTCCCGTATTTGTCAAGAATAGTTTTCCAATTTAAAGGTGGACCAAATGTATCAAAAGGATCATACTGTCCTGCATTGGCTCCTGTGTAGTATCCATCTCCACCACTTGTTACATTTACTCCTGTGGTACCCAATAATCGCAATTGGTTTCCTACAAGTAACAAACCGTAGTTGCTTGGTGATATAAAACTCCTGGTCATCAACGTTCCGTCAATCAATCCTTTAGTGATTCCACCGTCGTCGTCGTAAATGCTCATTATAATTTTTTCTACAACTCCTAACTTTTTAACTTTGACAGGAGGAGATAACCATATTGGCATTTCAAAAGTCAGAGTGGCCACATCTATTTCGCTATCTGCACCTACCGGAATAGTCCTTGAACTAAACGTAACACCTGTAAGTTCTACGTAACTCAAACTAGTCCAATCTATGTAGTTGTCAGTTTTTTGTATTTCAAAATCTGGATTGAACAAGTATAAAATTTGTTCCATCACTTGCAATTTTTGGTCAGTATTTGTAGTCCATATATCACAACTTACACTTAACGTAAATGGCGATGGCATGACTTTTTCTATTGTGTATCCAGCACCTAATTTGTTTGTGTAATTGCCGTCTGCATCCTTATCTCTTTGTCTAAGGTGTTGTTTTTCAATATGGTATGGGTTTTGCATTCTTTCTCTGTCATACGTAAGTGCGTTGACATAAGCGGCAATCCTTGGTGCGTACTGTAAAGCATTTTCACTGTTGTTTCTTATTATGTTAGCAACCTGTCTTGTTGGATCTCCGTAGACTACCGGTACAGCTCTAAGATTAATTTGTCCATCACTTCCTTTTCCTGTTTCAACAGTAAAATTGCTGAGTATTCTCACAAATTGTGTAATAAACTTCCTAATTTGTCCTTCGTAAAAATGTAACATTAATCATCTGCCTTTGGTTTCAATGCGTCTGATAACGATTGTCTTTGGGAAACAGTTAACCCGTTAATTGTTGAACTTGTAGAGTTATTAACAAAACTTGTTTTGTAGTTTCCTCTTGTATCGTTATTTGTAGTAGTTAATCTTATAGAGTCTTCAACCTTGACCCATCTGGCACCATCATATCTAAAAAGCCTACTTGGTAAAAAGTCTGTTCTTAAAAAGTAATCGCCTTTTGCATAAACACTAGGAAATTGGTTTCCAAATCCGGCTGGTGCTCCATTTGGCGCGACACCATCACCGTCGTAATAAAATCCGTAATGTGAACTTGCGGGTGTATCAATTGTTGAATTGACTGTTTGGCTACTACTTGCCCTTTGTTGTGCAGTGTTTACGTTGTCAGTTCTGACATTTCCTCTTTCGTCAATAGGAGTAACATAATACTGTTTGTAGTTGAATCCTGATTTAGGAGCGTCTGATTCTGCTTGTTCTACAACTTTTTCGTTGATTTGTTTTTCTTTGTTATACGTGCTCATATAACTTGCTAGTGAACCTGTGGTTGTCGCATCACCTATGATATCTTTGTATTCCTGAGAATCAACTAATGATTTCATTTTCAATCTCAATAGATGTGGCCACCAAGTTTGAGAAAATCCTTCTGCGGCTCTGTTTACATCTTCGACTACATAATATCTTTTTAAAGCAATTGGCAATGTTTCATCCAAAGAATAATCTTCTTTCATGTGTGGAAATTCAATAACATCTCCGCTCATGGGCTTTCTTCCCAATCTCTCTACAGAATCATTCAAATGCACAGTTAAAAATAATGTATCATTTGATAAAAACATTCCAAATTGGGATAGGTTAAAATCCTGATCTTGCACATTGTATATTCCACGTATGGTGTAAACATCAGTGGCATACTTTCTATCTCTGTTTTCTAGGAACAGTAAATCTTGTATGGTTGTTTCGTTGATATTTTCCTGTCCTTGGTAGTCCGGTTGTGTAGGACTGGCATCACCGTCTTTTTGTGTTGCACCTTGATCATAAGGACCTATATATTTGTGGAAATGCAGGTCCGTTCCGCCCACTTGAAACATCTCTTTGATGTTCCTATCAAAGAACTTATAGTCATTGCCTTTCTCAGGCTTAAAAATTGATAATCTTGGCATTCCATACATATTTATAGATAACACACAGGCCATAAATATGTGTATGTCGGAACTACAAACAGGTCAACAAGAAATATTTGAATACGTCAAGTCTATGCTAGGAGACGGCATGGTTGATGTTGAATTAGACCCTAAACACTACGAAATAGCACTAGAAAGATCAATAAACAGATATAGGCAAAGATCGTCGAATGCTGTTGAAGAATCTTATGCTCATTTAACGTTGAACAAAAATCAAAACACATATATTTTACCAGATGAAATTATAAATGTAAGGAAATTATTTAGAAGAACTGTAGGTTCTAGAACTGAAGGCGGAGAAGGTGGTACACTATTTGAACCATTCAATTTGGCCTACACAAATACGTACTTGTTGAGAGCAGGAGCAACAGGCGGACTTGCAACATATTTTGCTTTTGCATCATACCAAGAATTAATAGGAAAAATGTTTGGAAGTTTTATACAATTCCATTTTGACGTGGCTACTAAAAAATTGACTATAACCCAAAGACCCAGAGCAGACGATGAAACAATCTTAATGCATACTGATAACTTTAGACCAAACATCACATTGTTCAAAGACATATATGCTAAACCGTGGATTAGAGATTACACACTTGCAGTTTGCAAGGTAATGCTAGGAGAAGCTAGAGGTAAATTTAACACTATTGCAGGACCGCAAGGTGGTACAACACTCAATGGTGCAGAATTAAAACAACAAGGTATGCAAGAAATGGAAAAACTTGATTCTGAAGTTAACAATTACCAAGAAGGCGGAACACCTCACAGTTTTGTGATAGGTTAATTCATTGTCAAATCACTTTAAATATGTGAGATGACCGATTCCCGATATAAAAAATATTCTGATTGTAATCTAGACGAGCTGGAGGATATTGTCAATGATCTAGAAAATATGTCTATTAGTGCATTAAAAAGTAAAAAAATTGACATTAGGAAATCTATACTTGGTGCGGTAAAAGAAGCAAAATTAGTCATTGAAAAACGTCTTAAAAAATAGTATAATCTATACATGCTAATAGGAATTGTAGGACTTATAGGTTCTGGAAAAGATACAGTGGCACAAAGACTGGTCGAACAACACGGATATATAAGAGATTCTTTTGCAAAAAGTTTAAAAGATGCTGTTGCTTCAATGTTCAATTGGGACAGAGAAATGTTAGAAGGAAGCACAGATTCTAGTAGGCACTGGAGAGAACAACCTGACAAATTCTGGAGCGAACGCTTTGGCAAACCTGTGACCCCTAGGTGGGTATTACAATATTTTGGAACCGAAGTGATGCGAGGACAAATGTATGATGCTATCTGGGTAGATAGTTGCATTGGTCGATACAAAGGACAAAACACAGTGATCTCAGATACAAGATTTCCTAACGAAGTGAGGCAAATTAGAGCTCATGGTGGCAAAATTGTACTGGTCAAAAGAGGACAAGATCCTGAATGGTTTACTAATTATGTGGAAGGAAATATAATACCAAAAAATATACACACTTCCGAATACGCATGGGCAAAAGAGGATTTTGACTTCGTAATAGAAAACAACAGCACTAAAAAAGAATTATCCGAAAAAATAGATCTATTCGTCAGCAACGAGATCACCAATACGCCAACCGAGGCGCCTAGTACCAGTAAGCCTTTGGCAATTGGCGCAAACAGTTTTTAAGTTACTGGTTGCTGTATTACGCATATTCCCATCAACAAAAAATACATCCAATTGACCCTGCTGTTGTGCTTTGAATCCGCACAATTCACACTTGCTTTTCTTTTTATAGCCCGACCGTTGTAAAGCTGTGACCCCACCAATTTTCTTATTATGTTTTTTTCTATTGCAGGTATCACAAAGTCTACGCCAGTAAACTTTTGCTCCTTTACGATATGCATAAGCACGTGGTTTGTTCTTGCACTCTGTACACAATGGCCTATTAATGTATTTTGTCATACATAGTATTTACGTTGCCTATATAGGCACCTCAAATATAGCAAATAAGTCGTAAATACCAAAAGATTACATAAATAGTTCTAGTATATACGTAACTTGCAAGGAGAATACGAAAAATGGCAAATTTGACATCACCAGGAGTAGAGGTTTCGGTAATTAACGAAAGTTTTTACGTACCATCAGATGCGGGTACAACACCTCTTTTTATAGTAGCATCTGGACAGGATAAATTACCGGGTTCAGGCACAGGCACAGCGACTGGAACACAGACAGCTAATGCCAACACTGCATACCTAATTTCATCACAGAGAGAATTAACAGAAACTTTTGGAGATCCAAAGTTTTACATGGACGCTTCATCAAATCCAATACACGGATATGAACTGAACGAATATGGTCTACAAGCGGCTTATTCATTCTTGGGTGTGGCGAACAGAGCATACGTTATTAGAGCAAACGTAAACTTATCAGAACTAGTTGGAAGTGCTAATCCACCAACAGCTAATCCATCAAACAATTCATATTGGTTTGACCTTGCATCAAGTTCATATGGAATATTTGAGTGGAGCAAAACTAATCAAAAATTTACAACAATTAGTCCAATTTTAATCACAGCAGTAGCTGACTTGGTTGGTGATGCGAGTACTGGTGCTCCTGATCCATCTATCGGAGTACAAGGTGATTACGCAATTAACACAACACATGTTTCAAACAAGATCTACAAAAAAGGTAGAACTAACGCAGGTGCAATAGCATGGGTACAACTTGGATCAAGTGATTGGCACAACACGTTACCTACAATTGAATCAACAGCGGGTGTAAGTGTTACATCAGGACACAACATTAAAATTAACGGTACAACAGTTGCGGCAAGTGGAACAACTTTAACAAACGTTGCTTCACAAATTAATGCGGCAAACATACCAAACGTTACTGCACACTACAACACAGTAACAACTAAACTAGAAATATTCCATAATGGTTTAGCAGTTGGTGACAGTACAGCAGGTGGAAACACAATTAGAATCGAAGATGGTTCAACAGGAACTTTGAGAGCTGACCTAGGTATAGCGGCCGGCACATACAAAGGACCGGAGTTTGCACAGAAATCACATACACAAAGACCTACATGGAAAACAGCCGACGATAACAGACCTAATGGTTCAGTTTGGTTCAAAACAACTTCGGCAAATGCAGGAACAAACATAATTGCAAAAATTTACAGTTCTTCAAGTGCAAGTTTTTCAACTGTGGCGTCACCTTTGTATGCTACACACCATTCAGCAATTTATAACCTAGACCCATCAAATGGTGGTACAGGTTTATCAGCAGGAGCTCTTTACACGCAGTTCAACATTACAGAACAAAGCGTAAGTGCTACTGACCAATCAGATACAACACCTAACGTTGGTGACTTCCAGATATTTAGATACGAAGGCGGTGCGACTACGATTACATCGAAAGACACATCACCATCGTTCACATCAAGTCACTCTTTTGATATTCAAGAGTCGATTAAAAATCAATCAGCTCTATCAGGAGTTACAACAGTAGTAGTTGGCGGAACAGGAGCAGACGATTTTGTTTCAGCTGTAAACAATGCTGGTTTAGTTAACGTAAGTGCAACAAAACTTTCAACTGGTGAGATCCAGATGAAACACAAGTTAGGTGGCGAATTTAGAATGAAACAAAAAGTAGGAACTGCATTAGATGACGCAGGTTTCTCAAGTGCGGCGGCTGACTCATATGGTACATTTACAGCAAACAGAACTGGTTTAGTTGATAACTTATATGATGCTCCGCAAGGCGACATAGATGATTCAACATCACCAAATACACTTATAGCAACTAACTGGAAAAGATTAAGTTACACAGCAGGTGCAAGTGCTCCAAACAATGAACCATCAGATGGTACATTATGGTATGACAGCAAAACAGACGAAGCTGACATTATGGCACATAACGGAACTACTTGGGTTGGATACGCAACAGCTTATGCAACTACAGATCCAAATGGTCCACAGTTTAGTGCAACAGCACCAACTACACAATCAGATGGTACTGCTCTTGTAAGCAACGACTTATGGATTGACACTAGCGATTTAGAAAACTATCCAAAACTATACAAATACAATACAGCGGCAACTTTAAGTTCTACAAACACAGCTAACCAGGTACAAGTTACAACATCTGGAGCGGCATGGGAATTAGTTGACAAGTCAGATCAAACAACAGAAGATGGTATTGTTTTTGCAGACGCAAGATGGCATAATTCTACAGATAAAGCGGCAGGAACTAGCACAGCGGCGGGAACTGCTTCAACAATCAAAAGTTTATTAACTGACGGATTCCTAGATCCAGATGCTCCAAATCCTACAAATTTCCCTCAAGGAATAATGCTTTGGAATACAAGAAGATCTGGTTTCAATGTTAAAGAATACAAAAACAGTTATATTACAACTTCAAAATATCCTGGTTCAGGATCAGCAGGTTTAGGTAACATAAGATTCAACAATAACGAATCTGTATCAGGTTACTACCCAGACAGATGGGTAACTAAATCAAGCAACAACGCAGACGGTTCTGGTACTTTCGGAAGAAAAGCACAGAGAAAAGTAGTTGTACAACAATTAAAATCAGAGATCGACACTAACCAAGCAATTAGAGAAGATCAAAGAGGGTACAATGTTATTGCAACTCCTGGTTACCCAGAAGTGATAGCAAACATGATCAACCTGAACACTGACAGAAATAACACAGCGTTCATAGTTGGTGATACTCCTATGAGATTAGAAGGAACTGCAACAGCAATTACTGATTGGGCTAATAACTCAGCTGGTGCATTAGACAACGGCGAAGACGGTCTTGTAAGTGGAAGTGATTATCTTGGATTATTTTATCCATCAGGATTCACAACTGACAATGCTGGACAAAAAGTTGTTGTTCCACCTTCACACATGATGATGAGAACATTGGCGAATAACGATAACGTTGCTTTCCCATGGTTTGCACCATCAGGTACTAGAAGAGGTATTGTTGACAATGCAACATCAGTTGGATATATCAACTCTGCTACAGGTGAGTTCGAAACAATTTCAGTTACTGAATCTGTTAGGGATTCAATGCACACAGTAAAAGTAAATCCAATTACTTTCTTCTCAGGTGCAGGAATAGTTAACTTTGGTAACTTGACTAAAACAGCGGCAAGTTCATCACTAGATAGAATTAACGTTTCAAGATTAGCAGTATATCTAAGAACACAATTAGATGCAGTTGCTAAACCGTTTATTTTTGAACCAAATGATGAATTAACTAGAAACGAAATCAAACAAGCAATTGAATCGTTCTTGTTAGAGCTAGTTGGACAAAGAGCACTATATGACTTCCTAGTAGTTTGTGATGAAACAAACAACACAGCAACTAGAATAGACAGAAATGAGCTGTATGTGGATATAGCGATTGAGCCTGTGAAATCGATCGAATTTATTTACATACCTTTAAGAATCAAAAACACAGGAGAAATTGCAAAATTAGGGAACTAATTTTCGATAAATAGGAGAACAACATGGCAATATCAACATTATCAAAATTTACAGTACCTTTAGCAAACGATCAAAGTTCAGCATCACAAGGTTTATTGATGCCA
>MDSV01014179.1_pt1 | contig 10454 bp, 7 predicted proteins | sample 810851 | NCBI WGS metagenome assembly MDSV01 (sample SAMN05326640, study PRJNA326480) | marine metagenome | isolation source: seawater | place: Atlantic Ocean: North East | collected 2012
GCCGCCCGCACCGGCACGATCGCGCCACTTCAGGAGGAACGCCGGTTTCTCGGCGAGCTGATGGGCGACAGCCGTATCGAAGGCTTTGTCTCGGCCGCAGGCCCCGCCCGCCGGATCATGAAACGGTTGTCCGAAACCGGCATCAAAGGACGCACGATTGAGCAGGAATCCGGGCTGTCGCGCCGTGAGGTCCGCATTCTGCTGATGATCTGCGAGGGTGCCTCCAACAAGTTCATCGCCGGCCGGCTCGGTATCTCGGAATCGACGGTCAAATTCCACCTGACCAATCTTTACCGCAAGCTCGGCTGCACAAGACGCCGCGAGGCCATCGCGGTGGCGCGGGCGCGCAACTGGCTGCACTGACCCGCCGCCGAGGCGGTCGCGCATCGCAAAACCTGTCCTTTATTGTCAAAAACCTAGACCTTTTCCGTCTTGTAGCATTTTTCCCCGCCCCTCAGACTGAACCCATAAGATCACCGCCGGCTTTCTTGCAAATGTCGGCGGCATAAAGGGAACAGCGGCCCCGAAAGGGCCGAAGGTTATGGAGCAGCGCATTCGATGCACCTGCGCTATCTGGAGATTTTTGTCAGGCGGCTTACCGGCTTCGTGCTGGTTCTTTTCGTATTGTCGCTGATGATCTTCGTGCTCGCCCGCGTGGTGCCGGGCGATCCTGCCCGCATGACGCTCGGCCCGAGCGCGACGCAGGAGCAGGTCGACCAGCTGCGCGCGCGCATGGGGCTCGACCAGCCCATCCTGGTGCAATATGGCCGCTATATCGGCAAGGCGCTTCAGGGCGATCTCGGGGACTCGATCGTCTCCGGCAACCCGGTGAGCCGCGATATCCGGGAATTCCTGCCGGCGACGCTCGAGCTGATCATCGCCACGGTGATCATCGAGCTTGTCTTCGCCATCCCCCTCGGCGTCATCACCGCCCGCTATCGCAATAGTTGGATCGACAATGCCGGGCGGCTGTTTTCGCTTGTCGGCGTCACCATTCCGGCCTTTCTGTTCGCCATCACGCTTCAGCTCGTCGCGGCTCGTTTCTTTCCGTCATGGCCCATTCTCGGCCGGGTCGACTACAATCTCGGCGCGCCCTCGGGGCCGACCGGCTTTCTGCTGGTCGACGCCGTGCTCGCCGGCCGCGGCGATGTGTTTCTGAGCGCGCTCGCCCATCTTGCACTGCCCGCCACCGCGCTGGCCATGGCCGGTATCGGCCAGATCACCCGCATCACCCGTTCGGCCATGATCGACAATCTCAGGCGCGACCATGTGCTGACGCTGAAATCCTTCGGCGTGCCCGAGCCGGTGATCGTGTTCCGCTATCTGCTGAAGCTGTCGTCGATCGCACCGCTGACGATCATGGGGCTGGAATTCGCCTCGCTGATCGGCAATGCCTTCGTGGTCGAGATGGTGTTTTCCTGGGGTGGCTTCGCCTCCTACGGCCTGACCGCCATCCTGCAGAAGGATCTGAATGCGCTGATGGCCGTGGTCCTGGTCTCCGGCGTCTTCTTCATCGTCGCCAATCTCGTCATCGACATTGTCGTCAGCATCATCGACCCGCGCCTGCGCCTCGGGGAGGCTGGACAATGAGCGAGCAGACAGGCCTGACGGCGGGCTACATGACCTGGTATCGCTTCAGCCGCAATCCGGCTGCCGTCATCGGCGGGCTGATCGTGCTGTCGGTCCTGCTGATGGCGGCCGCGGCCCCGTGGATCACACCGTTTCCCGACCATGTCGGCGCCGTCGTCGATTTCCGCAACCGCCATGTGGCGCCGAATGCCATCAACTGGTTCGGCACGGACAAGGCCGGGCGCGACATCTTCTCGCGCACGATCTTCGGTTTCCGCGTTTCGCTTCTGCTGGTGGTCGGCGTCCTCGGCATCTCCGTGCCGGTCGGCGCGGTGCTCGGCATGGTGTCCGGCTATTTCGGCGGCTGGTGGGAGCGCATCATCACCGGGCTCACCAATGTCATGCTCGCCATGCCGCCGCTGGTCATGGCGCTTGCCATCGGCAACATCCTCCAGCCGAACCTGATCAACGCGATGATTGCGATCACGCTTCTGTGGTGGACCTGGCACGCCCGGCTCGTCTATCGCGTCACCCGCTCGATCGCGACCGAGGATTTCATCGAGGCCGCACGGCTTGCCGGCGCCGGCCCGCTGCATATCCTGTTTCGCGAAATCCTGCCCAACTGCGTCTCGGTCATCTCGGTCAAGACGACGCTCGATGCCGCCTTCGTCATCCTGTTCGGGGCGACGCTTTCCTTCCTCGGTTTCGGGGTGAAGCCGCCGACGCCCGACCTCGGCTCCATGGTCGCGGACGGACGCCAGTTCCTGCCGGAGAAATGGTGGGAGGTGCTCGCCCCCGGCTTCGCCATCTTCTACGCCACGCTCGGCTTCAACCTTCTCGGTGACGGCCTGCGCGACATGTTCGACGTGGAGGCGTAAGACATGGCTGTACCGCTGCTCAAGGTCGAGAACCTCAATATCGCCTTCACCGGCTATGGCCGCCGCAGCCATGTGCTGAAGGATGTCGGCTTCGAGATCGCCGCCGGCGAGCGCGTGGCGCTGATCGGCGAGACCGGCTCCGGCAAGTCCGTAACCTCGAAGGCGATCCTCGGCACGCTTCCCGACAATGCCGTGATCGAAAGCGGCGATATTGCCTATCGCGGCGCGAACGTGTTTTCGATGCCGCCCCGGGAACGGGAGGGGCTGAAGGGCACCGCCTTCTCGATCATCATGCAGGACCCGCTGTCTTCGTTCAATCCGGTCTTCAAGATCGGCCGCCTGCTGGATGACGTGCTCTATTATGCCGACCGGCGCAACGCCGTCGTCAGCAATGCCGGAGATCGCAGAAAGCGGATCTTCGACGTGCTTCGCCGCGTCCAGCTTGCCGATCCGGAACGGATTTTCGGCGCCTGGCCGAACGAGCTTTCCGGCGGCATGCGCCAGCGCGTGCTGATCGCGCTTTCGCTGCTGCATCAGCCGGAACTACTGATCGCCGACGAACCGGGGACCGCGCTCGACGTCACCACCCAGGACGAAATCCTCAAGCTCATCAATCGCCTTGTCGGCGACGAGGGGCTGTCGCTGCTGATGATCACCCACAATCTCGGCGTCGTCCGCCAGACCGCCGACCGGGTGCTGGTGATGCGTCACGGCGAGATCGTCGAACAGGGCACGCTGTCGGAGGTCTTCACCCGGCCGAGGGAGGCCTATACCCGCGATCTGATGGATGCCGTCCCGCCGCTTTATGGCCCGCGCGTCGTCAATCAGCCGGCAAGCGCAAAGGCGCCAATCGTCACACTCGAAAATGTCGACAAGGTCTACCAGGCGAAGGGCCTGCTGTTTTCCCGCGGCCCGGGGCACCATGCCGCAAAATCGGTCAATCTCGCGGTCGCCGAAGGCGAGGTTTTCGGGCTCGCAGGCGAAAGCGGGTCTGGCAAGACCACCGTTGCGCGCATGGTCATGCGTCTCGTCAAGCCGACGTCCGGAACCATCCGTGTCGGTTCGGCGGCAGACGGGACCGATCCCCGCCGCCTGACCCAGATCGTCTATCAGAACCCCGGAACCTCGCTCAATCCGAAGCGCACCGTGTCGCAGACGCTCTCCGTGCCACTGCGTTATGGCGGCCACGACCGCACGGCGGCGGAGGCGCGTAAGAAGGAACTGATGGCGCTGGTGCGGCTGCCGGAGAACTTTCTCTCCAAATACCCGCACGAGCTTTCCGGCGGCCAGAAGCAGCGCGTCGCCATTGCCCGCGCGCTTGCCGCCGATCCGCGCATCATCATCCTTGATGAACCGACATCGGCGCTCGACGTTTCGGTGCAGAAGACGGTGATCGACCTGCTTCTGACCCTGAGGGAAGAGCTCGGCCTCACCTATGTGATCATCAGTCATGATCTCTCGCTGATGCGCAATTTCTGTTCGCGCATCGCCATCATGCTGAAGGGCGAAATCATCGAACAGGGCCTGACGGCGGATGTCTTCGCCCGCCCTGAACACCCCTATACCCGCGCTCTGATCGCGGCCATTCCGGTCTTAAGTGACGCGGAAGAGGCCGAGAAACCGAAGGTCAGCGCCGAGGAACGCGCCCGCTTTCTGGTGCAGAGCACCGGTGAGCAGGACGGATAAGACAATGGCAGGACCGCGCGCCCGAGGCGCCGGCAAGACAAGGAGACGACCCCGTGTATCGACTGGGAATTGATGTCGGCGGCACGAATACCGACGCCGTGGTGATGGAAGGCAACAAGGTGCTCTCGGGCGTCAAGGCGGCGACCACGGAGGATGTGACGAGCGGCGTCATCGAGGCTCTGGAAGGCGCGATCGGGAAGGCGGGCATCGACCGCGCGAAGATCGGCAACGTCATGATCGGCACCACCCATTTCACCAATGCCGTGATCGAACGGCGGCACCTCAACAAGGTTGCCGCCATCCGTCTCGGCCTGCCGGCAACCGCCTGCCTGCCGCCGATGGTCGACTGGCCGGAAGACCTGAAGGGCGTCGTCGGCAATCTCGGCTATCTGGTCAAGGGCGGCTACGAGTTCGACGGGCGCGAAATCTCCCCGCTCGACGAGGCCGAGATCGCCCGCATCGCCGGCGAAATCCGCGACAACGACATCAAGGCCGCCGCCATCACCTGCGTCTTCGCGCCGATCAACGACACCATGGAAAAGCAGGCGAAGGCGCTGATCGAGAAGCATTGCCCCGGCCTGCCGGTGGTGCTTTCCACCGATATCGGGCGCATCGGTCTTCTTGAGCGCGAAAGTGCCGCGATCATGAATGCCAGCCTGCTGTCGCTTGCCGACCGCACCGTCAGCGCCTTTGCCAAGGCGCTTGCCGATGCCGGGCTCACCTGCCCGTTCTTCATCACCCAGAACGACGGCACGCTGATGGCCGCCGACACCGTGCGCAATTTCCCCGTTCTCACCTTCGCCTCCGGGCCGACAAATTCGATGCGGGGTGCTGCCTTCCTCACCGGCGTGCGCGAGGCGATCGTGGTCGATATCGGCGGCACCACCAGCGATGTCGGATCGCTGCATCTCGGCTTCCCACGACAGGCGGCGACCGTTGTCGATGTCGGCGGGGTCCGCACCAATTTCCGCATGCCGGATGTGTTCTCGATCGGTCTCGGCGGCGGCTCGCTCGTCGGAAAGGATCACACCGGCAAGGTCACGGTCGGCCCGCAATCGACCGGCTACCGCATCACCAAGGAGGCAAAGGTGTTCGGCGGCGAGACGCTGACGGCCACCGATATCGCGGTCGCGCTCGGCAAGGCCAGCGTCGGCGATGCCGCGAAGGTCAAGGACGTCGACCCCACCTTCGCGAAGGCCGCCGAGGCCGAAATCATCGCGCTTCTTGAAAACGCCGTCGAGCGTAGTCGCATGTCGCCGGAACCGATCCCGGTGATCGCGGTGGGCGGCGGCTCGATCCTGATGCCCGACCGGCTTGGCGACCTCGAGGTCATCCGGCCGGAAAACTTCGCGGTGGCCAATGCCGTCGGCGCGGCCATCGCCCAGATCTCCGGCGAGGTCGACCGCGTCTATGCGCTCGAAAACGGCCTGACCCGCGAGCTCTGCCTCGCCGAGGCCGAGAAGGAGGCGACCGAAAAGGCCATTGCCGCAGGCGCCGTCGCCGACACCATCGAGGTGATCGAGCGCGAGGACGTGCCGCTCGCCTACCTGCCGGGCAATGCCACGCGCATTCACGTCAAGGTCGTTGGAGAGATGGGAGGCATGGATGCCTGAAACCGTCACACGCTCGAAATTCGAATACGATCCCGCCGACATCTGGGTCCTGGACCGCGAGGATATCGAGGCGCTGGAAATCGGCTCGGCCATTCTCGGCACGGGCGGCGGCGGCAATCCCTATGTCGGCAAGCTCAGGGCGCGTCAGGCCATCGACGACGGGTTCACACTCTCCGTGCTGCCGCTCGACAAGGTGCCGGACGAGGCCTGCTGCGTATCGCTCGGCGGTATCGGCGCCCCGGTGGTCGGCTATGAGCGTATCCGCGAGGGCCGCGAAGGCCTGCGCTGCGTGCGGGCCATCGAAGAGATGCAGGGTTTTCCTGTCGACCTGATCGTGTGCGAGGAAATCGGCGGCTCCAATGCCATGGAACCGCTGATCGTCGGCGGCATGACCGGCCTTCCGGTGGTCGATTGCGACGGCATGGGCCGCGCCTTTCCCGAAATGCAGATGACCACCTATTCGATCTACGGCCACACCTCGACGCCGAGCGTGATGTGCGACGTGCACGGCAATATCGTGATCTTCCAGCATGCCGTGACGGAACTCTTCCACGAGCGCATGGCGCGGGCCTGCGTGGTGGCCCAGGGGGGCGGCTCGGACCTTGCCTCCGCGCCAATGACCGGCGCCTTCCTGAAGAAGTTCGCCATTCCGAATTCCTACACGCAGGCGGTCTCGCTCGGCCGCGCGGTCATCGACGCCAAGCGCCGGCACAGCGACCCGATCGCCGCCATCTGCGAACGGGAAAACGGCCGGCATGTGTTCTCGGGCAAGATCACCGACCTGAAGCGCCATCTGCGCGGCGGTTTCGTGGTCGGCGAAGCCATGCTGTCCGGCATCGACAACCATCATGGCGAGGATGCCTCCGTCCTGATCCAGAACGAGAACCTCGTCTTTAACCGTGAGGGCGAGGTGGCGGTCTCGGTTCCCGACCTGATCGTGGTGCTCGATATCGACAGCGGCCACGCCATCACCACCGAAATGCTGCGCTACGGCCAGCGCGTGGCGATCCTTGCCCTGCCGTGCCATCCGCTGCTGCAGTCGCCGGCAGCGCTCGAAGTCGTCGGCCCGAAGGCCTTCGGCTTTCCCGATATCGTCTATCGACCGGTCGTGGGAGGCTGAAGACATGGCGAAAACACTGATCACAGCCGACGATCTCGATGCCATCGCGCTCGGCGGCGCCTTTCTCGGGACGGGGGGCGGCGGCGATCCCTATATCGGCAAGCTGATGGCGCGCGCGGCGCTCGCCGCAAACGGTCCGGTGACGCTGATCGATCCGGCCGATGTCGGCGACGACGATCTGTGCGTGCCGGTGTTCATGATGGGCGCGCCGACCGTGATGCTGGAAAAACTGCCGAGCGGCACAGAAATCATGGCCGCGCTTGACCAGCTCGAGACCTATCTCGGCAAAAAGGCGACCGCGCTGATGTGCGTGGAGGCGGGCGGGCTCAATTCGACGATCCCCTTCGCCGTGGCCGCCGCAACGGGCCTGCCGCTGATCGACGGCGATGGCATGGGCCGCGCCTTTCCTGAATTGCAGATGGTCTCCTTCACCATGTCCGGCATCAGCGCGACGCCGCTGGTACTGGCCGACGACAAGGGCAATTCCGTCCTGATCAACGCCGTCGACAATCTCTGGACCGAGCGGCTGGCCCGCGCCGATGCCGTGCAAATGGGCGGCGCGGCGCTGGTCGCCGCCTATTCGATGACCGGCGCGCAGATGCGCGAGAGCATCCTGCCCGGCACGATGACGATGATCCGCGAAATCGGCGAAACACTGATGGCCGAGCGCAAGGCGCACCGCCATCCGGGCGCGGCGCTCCGCGCCCGGTTTTCAGGCCATCATCTGTTCACCGGCCGCGTGAGCGACATCGAGCGCAAGACGGTCGGCGGCTTTGCCCGCGGCCGCGCCATCATCAAGGGTACGGATGCCTTTGCCGGACGCCAGTTCAGCATCGATTTCCAGAACGAGTTTCTCGTTGCCCGCGATGACACCGGCGCCGTTCTGGCAACGACGCCGGACCTGATCTGCGCGCTCGATGCCGATGCCGGCATGCCGGTCACCACCGAACAGATGCGCTACGGCCTCTTGATCGAAATCACCGGCCTTCCGGCCGATCCGAAATGGCGCAGCGATGCGGGGCTGAACCTCGTTGGTCCGGCCTATTTCGGTTACGACCACCCCTATGCGCCGGTGGAAACAATCAACAATAACAAGAATGTAGACCCTGACTGAACAAAACTCATAAAAGAGAGGAACTTGCAATGACACGGAAAATGCTTGCAATCGCAGGGCTGGCTTTGGCGGCCTCGGCAACGACGGCCCTGACGCCCGCCCGCGCCCAAGACGACAAGGTCTCGATCGTGGTGAACGCCACCCAGGTGTTCGGCACCATCGATCCGGCCCGCATCAACGACTACACCGAATACATGGCGGCCGTGAACCTCTATGACGGGCTGACGACGGTGGCCGGCGACGGCTCGATCATTCCCCAGCTCGCCGAAAGCTGGACCGTTTCCGACGACAATCTCACCTACACGTTCAAGCTGAAGGACGGCGCCACCTTCCAGGACGGCTCGCCGGTCGAGGCTTCAGACGTCGTTTACACGCTGAAGCGCCTGCTCGCCATCAACGAGGGGCCGTCCTACCTTTTCTCCAAGCTCATCGATCCGGAAAAGCTGAAGGTGATCGACAGCCATACCGTCGAAATCGGGCTGACAAAGATCTACGCGCCGTTTCTGACCACAACCCCGCTCATTCTTGTCGTCAACGAAGAAGCGGCGAAGGCCAACAGCGACGACGAATGGGCAAGCGACTACATCGCCAACCACAGTATCGGCGCCGGGCCCTACATGCTGGCCTCGTGGAACCGCGGCTCGCAGATGGTGATCGACCGCTATGACGACTATCATGCCGGCTGGGAGCGCGGCCGCCCGATCGACGAAATCCGCTTCGTCATCACCAATGACGAAGCCACGGTGAAGGCGCTTGCAACCAAGGGCGAACTTGGAATGTCGGCCGACTCTCAGGCAACGGAGACATACGAAGCAATCGCCGCGATGGACGGCTACAAGATCATCGAAACGCCGACGGCAACCGCGCTTTATATCAAGATGAACACCAAGCTGCCGCCGACCGACGATATCCATGTCCGCCGAGCGATCGCCTATGCCACGGATTACGACACGATCCGCGAAGCCATCTATCCCGGCTCGCCGCTTTCCGGCCCGATGGCGCCGGCCTTTGCCGATGCCTATCCCGATGACCTTCCCGCACCGGAATACAATCTCGAAAAGGCCAAGGAAGAACTGGCCAAATCGAAATATGCCGGACAGGACATCACGCTGACCCATTCCTATGTGGCCGGCCTCTCCTTCGAGGAAGACATCGCGCTGCTGATGCAAGCCAATCTCGAGCAGATCGGCATCACGCTGGATGTGCGCCCCGAGCCGTGGAACCGGATCACCGAGCTTGCCAGCCAGCCGGAAACGACGCCGAACACGACCCAGGTCTTCAACGGCCCGAGCTATCCCTCGCCCGACAGCGTGTTCTACGTCCAGTATGATTCCGCGGCCGCCGGTACATGGGCGTCGATGGAGTGGTTGCAGAACCCGGAGATCGACACGCTCATCGACGATGCCCGGACCACGACGGATGTCGACAAGCAGAACGATATCTACAAGGAGCTTCAGCGCAAGATCGTGGACCTTCAGCCCGACGTCTTCCTGCTCGTCGAAAACCGCCGCTATGCCGCAAGCGACTGCCTCCAGGGCTATGAATTCGTGCCGATGATGAGCTGGGATACCGACTTCTCGCGCTTCACCTGGGAGTGCCGCGCCGAATAACCTGAATGCATGGAGGGCGTTACCTCCGCAGTCCGAACCGGCCGTATCGAGCGGGGCTGGCCAGATGGCTGGCCCCGCGTGGTTTTGTCAAAAGCCTTTCGTCGATATTCATCGGCGTTAAATTCTAATCCCTGAACAAAAGCTGGGCGCAGTCAGAATCACAAAAGGATGCGGTTTCCAGAAGGTCTGTTTGCCGTGATTGGCCGTTCACAGGCGATATCTATTCTTCGTCAAGGGCTGGGATTTTCGGCAGGCTTCGCGCGGCTCAGTCAAGCCGTCGGGACACTTGCCGCGGTGGGAAACCGGCGGTTGCGCGATCGCTTTCGATGCGCCAGTTCAGGATATTGGCAACCAGTTGGTCGCGTGTGGCGCGATGTTCCGGATCGTCCCAGAGGTTCGCAGTTTCACGCGGGTCCGCGATGAGGTCGAAGAGTTGGCCATCGGAGTAATCGATGAAAAGCTCGTTCCCGATCTCACCAGACGATCGAGATTGAGCGTGTCCATATGGGGATGGCCCAGCCGTTGATCGTATCGAGACGCTGCTGATCGGTCAGAATGAAGACGATGTTCGGGCGTTGGTCCTGAGCTGTCGTTGGCGATGCCATTGCCCGGTCAGCCCATGGTGATCTGGAGTTTCACATCCTCGGGGTTCTGCGCCGCCGCGCGCTCGAAGGCCGCAATCGCATCCTCGAATGAATAGGAACCGGTGATCAGCGGTTTCAGATCAACCCTGCCGGACGCCATGATATCAAGCGCCCGGTCGAAGACGTTGGCATAGCGGAAAACCGTTTCCATCCGCAATTCCTTGGCCTGGGCGGTAACAATATCGATCTGCACCGGCTCGACCGGCATGCCGACGAACAC
>MDSV01224569.1_pt1 | contig 10454 bp, 7 predicted proteins | sample 810851 | NCBI WGS metagenome assembly MDSV01 (sample SAMN05326640, study PRJNA326480) | marine metagenome | isolation source: seawater | place: Atlantic Ocean: North East | collected 2012
CTTCCCAACACCTATGAGATGTGGTGGGAAACCGACGCCCAAGCATTGGGCGAAAGGCTCCTTTTCGAGCACGCGCGTTGGTGGAATGAAGATCGCGTGGCTGAGGCAAGGGCCCAAGGACTGTCGCCCAAGGAAGCCACTGTGTTGGCATCCGTCGTGCAAGCGGAGACTGCGGTGATTTCTGAGGCGCCTGCTGTGGCAGCATTGTACCTCAACCGGTTGAACAAAGGCATGGCCTTGCAAGCGGATCCCACCCTCATTTTTGCCCTTGGAGACCCTTCCATTCGTCGGGTGTTGGATGTGCACAAAGAGGTGGACTCTCCGTACAATACCTACCAACATCGCGGGCTGCCTCCCGGGCCGATTCGGTTCGTGGACCCGCGCTACCTGCAAAGCGTCTTGCACCCAGCAGAACACGCCTATTTGTACATGTGCGCCAAACCGGGAGGAGATGGCACCCATGATTTTGCACGGAACTACAGAGAACATTTGCGCAACGCCCGCGCTTACCAAAGCTGGTTGAACAAGCAACGCATTTACCGTTGATCAAACACATCCGACACGCCCTGTGGGGTACGTTTTTGGTGGGGTGCGGTTTGGGCATGAAGGCCCAGGCGCCCTTCAACTTGACCGACCAAGTGGCCACGGCGTTTCGCATCGATACGCCTCCCCAACTCGATGGATTGCTGCACGAGGACATTTGGCAGACCGCCCCGAGTGCCAAGCATTTTACCCAAAGCCGCCCGTTTCCTCAAAGTGCCCCCACCCACTGTACCGAGGTGTGGATCGCCTACGACGACCAAAACCTGTACATCGCTGCACAGATGCACGACACCGCACCGGATTCCATCCTGCAGCAGTTGAGTGTGCGAGATCAGGTGGAAAATTCGGACGAGTTTGGCATCTGGTTCAGCCCTTACAACGACGGCATCAACTCGGTGGGTTTCAGCACCACGCCACGGGGGGCGTTGAACGATTTCATCATGAACGCCCAAGGATCGGACGATGCCTGGAACGGGGTTTGGGAAGTGCAAAGCCAAATCCATCCTGGCGGTTGGTCTACGGAGATTCGCGTGCCTTGGAGCCAATTCCGCATGCCCACCTTGCCTGCGGGTGTGGGACAAGAATGGGGCATGAACATTTGGCGTACCGTGCGTCGTTCGCGGGAAGAAGCCGTGTGGAACGCCCTCGATCCCACGATGAATGGCATGGTCAACCAAGGCGGTGTTCTTCGAGGCATCCAAGGTGTGGACACCCCTCCGAGGATTGCCTTGTTTCCCTATGTCAGCGCCTATGCGACGACCGCCGTGGATGACCAAGGCGACCGGCAATGGGCTGCACCAGTCAACGGTGGCCTTGACGCCAAAGTCGGCATCGGCGATGCGTTCACGGTGGACATGACCTTGGTCCCCGACTTTGGTCAGGTGGTCACGGACAACCTCGTGCTCAACCTCAGTCCATACGAGGTGCGCTTTGACGAAAACCGTCCCTTCTTCTTGGAGGGCACCGACCTGTTCAACAAAGGCGGCTTGTTCTACAGCCGACGCGTGGGGGCCGAGGGGCAACTCTTCAATGCCACCAAATTCAGTGGTCGAACGGCCTCGAGTACAGGCATCGGTGTCTTTCAGGCGTTTGCGCGAGACACCACCGACGGAAGCAACGCACTGACGTCCTACAACGTGACCGTGGCAGACCAAAACCTGCCCAACAACGGGTTCATCACCCTGCTCAGCACCAACACCCTCCGTTCTGAGGACGGGCGCGACGCCTACGTGCAAGGCACGGAATACAGCTTCCGCAACAAAACCAACAGCTGGTCCCTCACCGGAAATGCAGCGAGAAACACCATGGCCCAGGGAGACACCTCCTCCCACGATGAGGGGTACCGTTGGGGCATGAATGTGTCCAAAACGTCGGGACAATTGCGGGGAAGTTTGGGACACTACCGTGAATCAGAGAACTACAACCCCAACGACCTTGGATACCTCGCCGCGCCCAACGAAATCGTCACGTCTGGCAACCTTGAATACGGCATCTACCAACCCTTCGGCGCCTTCAACCGCATGTGGTGGTCTCTGGATGCAGAAATCAACCACCTCTTTGCGCCGCGGGCCTACAGCAACACCTCGTGGGGCGCGGAATGGGCCGCTGTGTCCAAGACGTTTTGGTTCAACAAATTTGAATTGGAAGGGCAACCGCGAAGTGGAAAGGATTGGTTTGCCTCACGCCTCGAAGCGATCCCCTTTGAGACGCCTCGATGGACGTCGGCCGAATTCGTGACGTCCACCGATTACCGGCGTGCCTTTGCACTGGATGGATTCATCAAGCGCAGGTGGCGTCCCGAAACCCCGGACTGGAACGAATTTTTCCTTCGCCTCGCGCCTCGCTTCCGGTTCAGCGACCGGTTGAGTGCGGACTACGTGTGGAGCTGGCAAGTGCGACACAATGAGCGCGGCTGGGCCTCTCTGGAAGAAGATGCTTTTGGAGGGCCGGTGAGTTTGTTTGGACGTCGTGAAAACACGAGCCACACCCACGTGCTCAATGCGAGCTACATCTTCAACCCCACTTCCAGCCTGTCCGCCCGCATCCGACACTATTGGAGCGTGGTGGATTACCACCAGTTTTATGAGCTGAACGCCGACGGCAGCCTCAATGCCTACACGCCATTCAACGCACTTCTGCGCGACGAGGCCACCGGCACATCAAGCCGCGACCTGAACTACAATGCCTGGAGTGTGGACCTCGTCTACCGCTGGATTTTCTCTCCGGGAAGTGAATTGAGTGTGGTGTGGAAAAACACCCTCAACGAGGCAGGCACCAACCTCCCGGAGGGGTATTGGAACAATTGGCAAAACATGCTGGAAGAAGGTTTCACCAACTCCGTCTCCATCCGCGCCCTCTATTTCCTCGATTACAGCTTGATCCAAAACCGGCGCTGAGGGCTGTCCATCACGGCCAAGTCAGGGTGCGCCGCCAGGTGTGGATGTTGCCCACCTCATCCGTGACTTGCAACGACACCGGACACGGCAGACCACGGGGATGAATGGCATCGGCGGCGGCGTAAGTCACCATGTTTCGTTTGGGGTCCCAAACCACCCGCGCCCAGCGTCCTTGAATGGTCATCTGAACACCTGCAATGCCCGAGAGTGCGTCCTCCACATACCACACCGCATCACCTGAATCCATGAGCGGTGTGCCGCTGTGGTACGGAAGCACACGGGGCGCCACCGTGTCTCGTTCCAAGGTCCACTGCCCGCCACGTGGCAAATCGACCTCCCACGCTGAATCCAGCCAAGATGCGACCACGGCGCGCGCCACCTCTCCGCTCTCTTTGCGCTGAACCGCCAACCACCGGTCGGAAGGCAATGTGTCGCCAGGCAAAATGGACCAAGCCCCTTCCCAAACGTTCACCGACGACGGCACAGGCCACTGGACTTGGATGGATTTGCGGTAGGGAACTTCGATGGGCATCATCTCGAGCGTTCGGCCGTTTTCCCGGACAAACACACCCATGATTTCAGATTCAAAAAACGTTCCTGCCTTCCAGGCAAACTCAAAACTCCCATGGCTCTGCGTTCCAGCAAGACCTGGTTCAACCTTCCATTCGCCATGGTCTTGCGCGCCCAAATCATCGCACATCCCTCCCTCAGGACTCACGACGGACAATCCGCCCACCAAAGAAACGTGGACCGAGGTCGCGTTGCCTGCCGCATCGGTGGCCGCCACCCGCAGCTCCGCCCGCATACCAGGATTGAGTTCCACCCATCCTTCGCTTGGGGGCGTCGTGTAGATGCCCAAGCGATTCGTGGGAAGGCGATGAAGCCGATGAACTTGGTCTCGCTCCTTGGACCACACGGGATAAAACGAATGGGCATTCATGTCTTTGTTGACCGCAAAATCCAGTTCATCCCACGACGCACGATAGGTCAGCAACGTCTCCCCCGACTCAGAAGTGACCTGCGCAGCAAGGGTTCGCAACCCACAGATGTTCGAGGCCCCATCCAACAGGTCGTAACCCTCGATGGCAAAGCGCGTCTTGCCTTGCAAGACAAGCGTATCCGAGACAGGAAGGGTCACGCGCAACCGCCCCGTGGGCGACTCCACCCACAGTGCGGGAAGCAAAGGTGGCCGGGTGTCCACCTTGTCCAACCACCCGTCAAGAGGGTTCAGGGGATGCTGGTTGGCCGTCGATCGGATTTCAAAGTGAAGATGCGGTCCCCCGCTCCCCCCTGAATTGCCACTCCACCCCAACGTGTCGCCCGCTTGGAAATGCAATCCTGCGGAGGCGGGAGGCGACGCATCCAACCCCAAAGACCGAACCGCGTACGTTCTCTCCACCGCCCAAGACTGGACTTTGGGTACGAACCGTTGCAAGTGCGCGTACACGGTGGTCACCCCGTCAGGTCCATCGAGGTACAAGGCATTGCCGTAGCCCCATGGCGACATCTTGACGCGAGACACTTGCCCGTCGGTTGCTGCAATCACCACCAAACCCTCGCGCCCTTCCGTTTTGAGGTCCACGCCGGTGTGGAAGTGGTTGCCCCGCATTTCGCCAAAATTGCCACTCAGCCGTGGCTCGATGCGAAGCGGGTCGGACCACGAATGCGCTGCTTTGAACTGCACAGCACGGGTCGTTTTTTGGGCCAGAACACTTTTTGTGCCGGTTGAAACAATGAAACACAACACACTGAGGCACAATTTTTTCCAAAATCCCAACAAAGAGATCATCTCCCAAGTCAGCAGTGCCGCGGATTCAAGACAAATTGCAATGCGCATGGTGTAAAACTACACGTGCCACCCCCGAGCATGTTGCCCTTCGTCGCGTACTTTTGTTCACGAGCTGTTCCCATGTCCAACCCTCAACAACAACTCTCCTCACTGACTGACGCCGTGAGCCGTCTGCTGGACGCATACACGGGTCTGAAGGATCGCAACCGCGAGTTGCAACAGAGACTGGAGGCCACAGAGGAGGCATTGAACGAGGAACGACAGGACAACAGCCACATTCACAATCAATCCTACCCCCCGCCCCAAGACTCATCCTTGACTGCAAGTGACCTGGACACGCTGGTGGAAGAAATCGACAATTGCATCGCCCTTCTCAAATCCTGAGAACCGACACCATGGAAACACTCGACGTCAAGATTGGAGGACGCTCATATCCCCTCACCCTCTCCCCGGAAGAGGTCGACGTCGTGCGCGCTGCTTCCCAAGCCGTGGAGGCCCAAATCGCGCAACTCAAGTCTCAATATGCCATCACCGATCGCATTGACTTGATGGCCATGGCCGCCTTACAAATCGCCGTCCAAGCCCAAACGAATGCCCCGCAACCTGCCAAGGGCAGTGCGGATGCTGCGTGGTCTGGCGCCGAAGTCGAAGACCTTCTCCAACGCATTCAGAAGGCACTTGAAGGATGAGCCATAAGGCCCAACTTCACACCCCATGAGCCCCATACTCGCCGCAGCCGCCGGACTCCTTCTCGGAGGAGGCGCAGGCTACTTTCTCTTCTTGCGCGTGTTGACTGGCAAAGCCAACAGCATTGTTCGCGAAGCCGAACTCCGCGGAGAATCCATCAAGGAAAAGAAAATCCTTCAAGCCAAAGAGAAATTCATTGAACTGAAGGAAAAGCAAGCCCATCAACGCAAGGACCTTGACCGCAAACTGAACGAACGCGAGGAGCGCATCAAGCGCACCGAATCCAACCTTCAGCGGACCATTGACCAGAACAAAAACGCCGACCACCAACTCAAAAAAGACCAAGAGAAGCTTGACCAACGCCTCAACGCGTTGGAGAAGAGGCAAAAAGACCTTGATGCCGACCACAACAAGGCCATCAACGCCTTGGAGAAGCTCAGCGGCATGACGGCCGACGAGGCCAAGTCGGCCATGGTCGAGCAAATCAAGACGGAAGCCCGTGGCATGGCCGCAAGCCAAGCCCAGGACATCATCGACGAAGCCAAAGAGCGCGCCAACGCAGAAGCCAAGAAGATTGTCATCCAGACCATTCAACGCGTCGCCACAGAGCACAGCGTCGAAAACAGCGTCTCGGTCTTCCAAATCAAAAACGACGATGTCAAAGGCCGCATCATCGGCCGAGAAGGACGGAACATTCGCGCCCTCGAGGCCGCAACAGGGGTTGAATTCATCGTGGACGATACTCCTGAAGCCATCATATTGAGCTGCTTCGACCCTGTGCGTCGCGAAATTGCACGCCTCTCCCTGCACCAGCTCGTGACGGACGGACGCATCCACCCCGCCCGCATCGAGGAGGTCGTGGCGAAGGTCACCAAGAAAATCGAGGAGGAAATTGCCGAGACGGGCAAGCGCACCTTGATTGACTTGGGCATTCACAACATGAAGGGCGAACTGGTTCGCATGGTGGGACGGATGAAGTACCGCTCCTCCTATGGCCAAAACCTCTTGCAGCACAGCCGCGAAGTGGCCAACCTGTGCGCCACGATGGCTGCGGAACTTGGGTTGGACGCCAAGAACGCCAAGCGTGCGGGCCTCCTGCACGACATTGGCAAAGTCAGCGACGAAGAAAGCGAGTTGCCGCACGCGCTTTTGGGCATGAAAATCGCCGAGAAGGCTGGAGAACGTGCCGAAGTGTTGAACGCCATCGGTGCCCACCACGACGAAATCGAAATGACCTCGCTCCTCTCGCCCATCATCCAGGTCTGTGACGCCATCAGTGGCGCGCGTCCAGGGGCACGGCGGGAAATGGTCGAAGCCTACATCCAGCGTCTGCGGGACCTCGAAAACTTGGCCCTGGAGTACCCCGGAGTGACAAAGTCGTACGCCATTCAAGCGGGACGCGAGCTTCGCGTGATGGTGGAAAGCGACCAAGTCAGCGACGATCAGGCCGACCAGTTGTCCTTCGACATCAGCCAGCGCATCATGAATGAAATGACCTACCCAGGTCAGGTCAAAATCACGGTCATCCGTGAGCGCCGCGCGGTAAGCATCGCACGCTGATGACGGCCAAAGGCCGCACGCCCTTGTGGGGGCCTTCGCTGAGTTGGCAAAGCCTCAATGTCTTGTTGCAGGTCATTCTGCAGCTCGTCTACATCCGCATCCTCGCGGAGCTTCTGACAAAAGAGGACTTTGGCATCATGGCCATTGCCCTCATCGTGGTCGGTGTGGTGGAAATCTTCGCGCAAGTGGGCATCGGGCCCTCGGTGGTGCAGTTCAACGACTTGGAGCCCAAACACATCGCCTCCGCGTGGTGGTTCAGCGCCGGGCTGGGCCTGTTGTTTTTTGGGATGATGTACGTCCTCGCCCCTGAGGTGGCGCATCACTATGGCGAACCGACCCTTCGCCCCGTGTTGCGCTGGATTTCCTTGAGTTTTGTCATTTCGGGTTTCAGCGTGGTGTCCCGAAGCCTGCTCGTGCGAGACATGAATTTCAAGACCCTGACGGGCTGTGCCCTGGCCGGCATGGTGATCGGCAACTTGATGGTGGGCCTGACCTTGGCGTACAACGGCGCGGGGGTTTGGGCTTACGTGAGCGCGTTGTTGGTCCAAAACGCAGTCCTCAGCCTTGGCTACCTCTGGTTCGCCCGCGTCCCGCTGACGCTCGGATTCAAGCTTTCACGCATCCGGCAATTGCTGGGGTATGGCCTCCGCAGCACCGCCTTCAACCTCCTGACATATGCGGCCGCGAAAGTCGACCTGTACTTCGTGGGTGAAAAGATGACCACGGGCCAGACAGGCCTGTACGACCGCGCCGTACACCTCATGGGACAACCCATCACCGTGCTGGGCAAACTCGGCGACAGCGTGTTGTTCAGCGGGCTTTCGAGCATCCAAACAGACGAAGATCAGATGCGTCAAGTCACCCTTCGCGCCATGCATTTGGTCGCCCTGGTCACCATCCCGCTTGCCTCTGCCCTGGTGGTTCAAGCCGAAGGTGTGACTTGGCTGTTTTTGGGCGACCCCTTCGCGGAGGCTGCGCCTGTCGTCCAAACCCTCTTTGCCGCTGTGGCCTTTCGTGCATTGACCAAACTGGGCGACGCCAACCTTCGGGCCCTTGACGGATTGCGCGCCGGAATCGGCATCAAACTCGTCTTTTTCGTCGCGGTGGGGGCCGGTGTGTTTGCCGCACTCGAACGGGGCTTGGACCTGCAAGGTGCTGCTTGGGCGGTCGTGGCGGCCTCCTGTCTGCAGTGGGTGCTGACCACGGGATGGGTCATGCGCAGACTTGGACTTCGCCTCGCCCAGTTGGGCACTGCCCTTCGCGCGGGCGTCGGCCTCGCATTGCTCACCACCGGCACCATGCTTGTGTTGTCCCTCACCTGGTGGCAAGAGGCTGCAGTGGCTGCAACCCTCGGTGCAGCAATGTTGCTTCTTGTCCCTGCTTGGATTGCCCCGGCCTGGACAGACCCCCAAGGAACCTTGCGCGCCTCGTTGGGCCGACGGCTCCCCGCCCCTTTCCAGTCACGTTGGGACGATTGACCCAGTGAACTTTCGGCGGTCGAAAGGCGTTGATGAGGTGATGAACATGACAACGACCTTCGCCTTGGCTGCGTTCGCGGTGCTTGGCGCCTCGGGCCTTGTGGCCTGGAATACGTTCAACGCCAACGTTTGGCATCAACCTACGGCTGCTGTGGCTTCATTTTACGACCTCCACGCTGAGACTTTGGAAGGCGACGCCTTCTCCTTCGCGAACCTCAAAAACAAGCGCGTGCTCATTGTGAACACCGCATCCCGTTGCGGTTACACGCCTCAATACAAATCCCTGGAAGCATTGCACAACCGCTACAAGGACCAAGGTCTTGTGATTCTCGGATTTCCTTGCAACCAATTTGGCATGCAAGAACCCGGTTCCTCTGGGGACATCCGCGAATTTTGCACGCGCAAATATGGCGTCAGCTTTCAAATGATGGGCAAGGTCAAAGTCAAAGGCGACGACCAGCACCCGGTCTATGCTTGGCTGACGCAAAAGGCGCTCAACGGCTCAGGGGACCACAAGGTGCGCTGGAACTTCTCCAAATTCTTGGTCAATGAAAAGGGAGAATTGGCCGCTGCCTTGGGCAGCGGTGCCGACCCCCTTGGCGAAGAAATCATCGCCTTCGCCGAAGGCAAGTGAGTCTGGCGTTCAGTGCATGAAAAAGGCGCCCCGTGGGGCGCCTTTTTTCTTGTCCTGTTTCGCGAGAAACTCACTCGTCGCAATACGTGCCGTAGACGAGCAAGAAATCAAGCAAGTCGTTCAACTGCACGAGGCCACTTCCGTCGAGGTCCCCAGGGCATGAGCTGCCGGTGAGGTCAAACTCGCACGACCCATCGTCATCCGTGGCAGCCTCGTTGTAGTTGTTGGCCAAGGCGTAGGTGCAACCAAGAACTTCACACGAGCCATCGTCATCCGTGGCGGCTTCATCGTAGTTCAAGGCCTCGGGATTGGTGCAACCCAAGACTTCGTTTTCATCGCAAACCCCGTCCCCATCGACGTCGTTCACGCACGTGCCGTCGCAGTTCAGTCCAGGTTCTGGGAACACACATGATCCGTCGTCCAACGTGGCCTCTCCCTCGTAGTTGCAAGCCGTCGCATCCGTACAACCGGCCACTCCAAATACGCACGAGCCGTCGTCGTAATCGGCCGCCGGATTGTAGTTGATGGCTTCTGCATCCGTGCATCCACACGCGTTACCGAACCCATCTGCGTCGTACGTCCCGGCACCTGAGAATGTCCAGCTCATTTTGAATTCTTGTTGTCCGTCCCCTTCAGGGAAGATTTGGGCGTTCAAGGTTCCCAGCAAATCACCTTCGGTCGTGATTTGCATGACCAACACGCGGCCCTCTTCTCCGGCATTCGCGTTCGTCGCCGGTCCTGCCAAATACCAAATGCCACCCACGGCATCTGAAATGTCCAAGTCTGCGCCTCCAGTCGTGAAGAATTCCGCAATGGTCAATGGCGCCTCCACCGACTCGGCCAAGTCTGGATTGACGGAGCCCAACGCCGCTTCAGATGCAGGTCCTGTCAATCCGATGGTCGCGTATGAATCGTCGGCCATTTCTGGGTAGAGGTCCACAAAGGCTGCGGCCAACCCAGAGGCATTCCAAGACGTGTTCAATTCGCTGTTGTAAATGCCGGCAGGGGCTTGAATGCTCAAGGCCTCTTCGTTGTTTCCGTAGACCGCACTGAGTTTGTCGGTTGCGTTGACCATGTTCACATAGAACCGGTACGTCATGGCGCCTGCCTGCACCGCCGCTGACGCCTCGACACTCAAGGTGTAAGCCGGAGCGTCGTCGCCGCCGCAGTCGCAGTACACACAAGATCCGTCGTCTTGGGTCGCGGCATCGTCGTAATTGCACGCAAAGGAATCCGTGCAACCGAGAACGTCAAAGACACAAGAACCATCGTCGTAGGTGGCCTCTGGATCGAAATTGCTCGCGGAATCGTCCGTGCATCCACATGCCACAGTCGGCTCGTCTCCTCCGAAGATGCCTTCTCCGTCA
>MDSV01030023.1_pt1 | contig 10453 bp, 18 predicted proteins | sample 810851 | NCBI WGS metagenome assembly MDSV01 (sample SAMN05326640, study PRJNA326480) | marine metagenome | isolation source: seawater | place: Atlantic Ocean: North East | collected 2012
ACTGTTTCAATCATGAACTTACTGAGGCAGAATATAAAGGTAGAAAAGTTGAACTTAATAATCCAACTCGTTCAAGTGATGGAAAAAAGAAGTTTTATGTCTATGTAAAGAACGAAAAAGGAAATGTAATCAAATTAGGCTTTGGTGATCCAAATATGGAAATCAAACGAGATGACCCCAAAAGACGGAAAGCATTTCGTGCGAGACATAGTTGTGATGATGACATTGGACCAAAGTGGAAAGCAAGATATTGGAGTTGTTACCAATGGAGAGCTGGAGCAAAGGTAGATAACTAATGAAAACATTCAAAGAACTTAGAGAAGACTGCTGGGATGGTTATAAGCAAGTTGGTATGAAAAAGAAAAATGGAAAAAAAGTACCAAACTGTGTTCCAGAAGTTGCACAAGACAAAGATATAAAAGATCGTGAAGGGTCACAACCTGCCAAGTATTATGCGGGAGATATGGCAAAGTCTACTAAGGATGCAAGAGCAAGACATTTCGATAAAAAGAAGAAGGGTCCTGCTCCAGGCGATGCATCTGCAAAAACAAAACCATCAAAACATACTTTGAAATACAAACAGATGTTCGGCGAGGAAGACTTAAACGAAAAGATTGAAGGTCTGAAGAATAAAGCAAAAAAGTCTGGAATCTCGTACAGTATTCTCAAGAAAGTTTATGATAGAGGAATGGCCGCATACAAGGGAGGTCATAGACCAGGTACTACACCACAACAATGGGCATTTGCCAGAGTCAATAGTTTTATTACAAAAGGTAAAGGAACATGGGGTGGAGCAGATAGGGACTTAGCAGCAAAGGTATCATGAAAACTTTATTAGAATTTTCTGTATACAGTACATCAGATTATGTGTTCACTCAATCAGATCACATACCAATATCTGGCCCTATGTTGAAAAGAATTTTTCCAGAGTCTTTTCGTTCTACAGTTTTTCATGCTACTGATTTAAAAGGACTTCACAAATTGGTGAGAATGGAAGGAAGTAAAAAATCTATTTCTGCATTTTTCTCAATGATGGGGAAATATATGGGAGCTGGTGTAGCTACAGGAGGTGGTATCGTAGTAGAGATGGTAGCTGATGTTCTCGTATCTGCTAAAGATGATATAATGAGTAAAGTTGATAAAACGGGTAGAAGATGGGTCACATTAGATTACTTTGCATCAGCCGCAAGGAGTAATTATGGATCTATTGATATGGTAGAAAAAGATATTAGAAAATTAAAAAAAGACTTAGTTGAAAAATATGTGGATCGTAATTATGGAGACTTTCTGGAAGCATGGCGTGAAATGAGAAGTCATTTAAAATATGATGGTAAAAAAGTAGCAGCAGTGATAAAAGATTATTTTGATGGTGTGGAGAACGTTCTTAAAAAACATCAAAAAGTTATGAGTAGTGTTATGTATGGTTATGCAAGATCAAAAAGACAAACTGATAATTCATGGGATGAACAAATAGTCAATAATTTCAAGATTAAGAAAATTCATGTTCTTGAAGTAAAAGGATATGAAGATGCTGATTATGAATATCATGATGAAATAAAAGATATTGGAAAACCGATTACAAAATGGGATTCTGACGTAGAATTAGAAGTATACACAAGACAAGTTGTAGCAAAAGAAGTACCAGCGAGGAAAAGATGATATCTTTTAACGATTATTCAGAAGGAAAACTTTCAAGTATTGCAAGTAAAGTGTCAAAGAAATTAAAAATTTCGAAAGATAAGGCTCTTGAAATTCTTGTAAAAGCACAACAAAAAGGTATAGACCCTTTAAAGTGGCAAAGCCGTCTATCATTCTTGGCCACTATGACTGGAGAATATGATCCTAAACTTGATGAAAGATCAATGTCACAACCACAAAAAATTGCACAGATGCAACACTATTGGGATAATCTTTCTCACTTGGCTTCAGATGAAACGAAAAAGAAAAATATGAAAATGAGATTTGGTATTAAAAATATTAAACTAGATCCAAAAAATAAGAGAAAAATATTATCATTTGAAGAGGATAGAGACTACAAAGTAGAATATAAAAAGTTCCAATCATCAAAAAAGAGGAGAAAATATAGAGCAGAATTAAATAAATACAATCGCGACAAGGGAACTTATGGTAATGGTGATGGTAAAGATGCATCACATAAAAAAGGAAAAATTGTGGGAATGGAAGATCAAAGTATTAATAGAGGTAGAGCAGAAAAAAGTAGATTAATAGGATCAAAAAGAAAATAGAATGGGGCTAACTTACCAAAGGTTAACCCCTGACAGTTTTTCATGCCGAAAGTATTTATGAAAGAAGACAAATTAATATCAAGTATAGTCATGATAACTTTTTTAGGATTATGGTTTATAGTTTTATTTACATTTGGATTACTTGTATCTCAAACTTCATCATATCAAAATCAAGTTGATAAACTTATAAAAGAAAATGCTAAGATAACCACATTATGGTTGGAAGGAAAATAATATGTCTTGGTTTGGAAATTTTTTTAAAAAAATTCTCAATAATGAAGGTATTAGACAAGAACCAGATTGGTCAAAAATTAGACAAGAACCTGTTGATTTGACTAAAAAGACCAAAAAACAATTAGAAGAATATGGTCGTACTTTGGGTGTTGAATTAGATCGTAGATACTCAAAAGATAAACTAATCGCACAACTAGAAGCATTAGATAAATGAAATCATTTTCTACATATATTTTCGAAAGAGTATCTAAGACAGACTTAGATCAAATAGAAAAATATGCAGATAAATTGTTTGCGTCTTTAGGTATAGATGTTGAACTTACTAGACATTTTCATGATAGAGTGAATGATGAACGAAACAAGAAACCAATCAATCAAGCAGAGTTGGTTAGATTGTTTCGTTTAACATACAAGAAGTATGGTAAGAAAATTTCACAAATGAATCCAGATGCAGAAGCAGTTGTTACAGATATGGAAACAGATATTAATATGCCATTTGTAATTAATCTTGATAAAGGTGGAATGTTAGATCTCGTTGCAAAGACAGTAATGAGAAAAAAAGATTTCAAAACAAGTAGTCAGAAATTAAAAGTATGAAATCATTTACAGGATATTTACTAAATGAAGTAGCATGGACTGAGAGTTTATCTACCATGTTATTTGATCTGCCAAGAGCAGGATTCGCGGATATACATATTCCCTTATCGCCTTCAATCTTTAATAGAATATGGCCGAAACCTGTTCGTACAAAAGCATTTCATTTAACTGATTTAGTTGGAGTACAAAGATTAAAAAAGTTACAAGGAAGTAAGAGATCAATTGCTGCATTTTATAATATGACTGATTACATGATTCAAAGTGGAATTAGAACAGATGGTGGATATGTTGTAGAGTTAGAAGGAGATGTTCTTGCAGCATCACCAGATGATCTTTCAACTCAACCAGACAGGTCAGGTAGAAGATGGATAACTGTTAGTACTCTTATGAATCCATCTACTGCTAGTGATCCTGGTTTGGGAGGTAAATCTAAATTAGCAGGATTAGAAGAAGATATACAAAGTTTATTAGAACGTATTCTTAGAAAAAATGGAGAAGATGTACAAATTGGAAGTCGAGCCAATATAATCGGATTGATGTGGTCTGGTCTTGGTAAGAAAACTGGAGGGAAGGCATTATCTTTAATTATTAAAGATTACATTGATGGTATGGAACAAATTATGAAAAAATATTCCAAACCATTAAGACAATTATTTATAGCTTATACTATGGATAGAACACTAGTACCAGATCCCGATAGTGGAGATACAGCAATGTGGGATGAAATAGTGGTTAATAATATTAAGATGAAAAGGATTCATGTTAGTGCAGAGTATTCAGAAGACTTTGAGTATGATAAAGATATGTTTGGATTTCCATTTGACCTATATCATGATGATAGAGATATTGTAAAATACATTAATAAGGCAATGCGTTGATAAGTTTAACAGAAATAGCAGCAAGAAATTTTAAGAGAATTCGTGAAGATGAAGAATTAGATGAACAAGTACCTCTAAGGGTATCTGTGAAAGGTGGTGGTTGCGCTGGTTATGAATACGTTTTAGAGTTTGGTCAACCTACTAAAAGAGATTTATATTTTGAGTCTCAAGGGTTGTCCATAGTAATAGATAAAAAAAGTCATATAGTGGTAGATGGTTTGGAAATAGATTGGTCAAGAGACTTATCTGCACCAGGTCCAAGATTTCAAAATCCTAGAGCAACTTCAACTTGTGGTTGTTCTACGAGTTTTTCAGTCAAACAAGAAGAGGTGTTTACACCCGCATGGATGAAATAATATGGCATATTCAGAGAAAGTAATAAAACACTATGAAAGACCAAGTAATGTTGGTAGTTTGGATAGTGGGAGTAATTCTGTGGGCACTGGCCTTGTGGGTGCTCCAGAGTGTGGTGATGTAATGAAACTACAAATAGAGGTTGGAGATGACAATAAGATTGTCGATGCCAAATTTAAAACATTTGGTTGTGGTAGTGCAATTGCTGCAAGTTCTCTTGCTACTGAATGGATCAAGGATAAGACTGTTGATGAAGCAAGTCTGATTCAGAATACAGAGATAGTCGAGGAACTATCCCTACCTCCCGTGAAAATACATTGTTCAGTCCTTGCAGAAGATGCAATTAAGGCTGCAATAAAAGATTATAAGGAAAAAAATGCAGACGCTTAGATCATATATTATAGAGGGAATTTCAAAAGAAACAAAAGAAATAACAGAACTTTTAGTTGATTCTATATACTCCAAATATGTTAAAAATTTTGATAAGAATAATGTTGCATGTGTAGGATGGATGGATGGTACTGAAAACTCCGAATTAAGATTTCAAAAAATATATGAAGCGGGAATTGATAATAATGATTCAATTTTAGATGTCGGTTGTGGAGTAGCACATCTTCATAGATATTTAAAAACTCAAGGATGGAGTGGTAAGTACTTAGGATTTGATCCGAATAAACAAGCTATTGATTTAATTGGAGAAGAAATTCAAGCAGTACATGGTACTATAGAAGATATTGATAAAACAAAAAATTGGGATTGGGTTATTGCAAATGGTGTTTTCAATTTAGGATTAAAAGAAGAACACGTATTTTGGATTATTGAAAATATGGTATCTTTTGCTAATAAAGGTGTTATATTCAATATGTTACGAGAACCATACGAAGATTCACAGTATGAGGCGTATAATCCAATGTGGGTACATTATAAATTACAAGAATTTGATCATAAAAGAATAGATATTATAGAAGATTATATGTCTCAAGATCAAGAATTTACTGTTTATTTGTATAAGGCGTAGATGGATAAAAAATTTAAACATTACATAGTAGAATTTGATACACCACAAATTTATTGTGATATGGATGGTGTATTGGCAGATTTTGAAAAAGGTGTAGAAGAGTTAATTGGTGGAAAATTTAATGATGACAGATGGTATGAATTACCTGATGATTTTTTTCTCACACTAGAACCTATGTCTGATGCTCAAAAATTATGGGCTTTTATCAGTAAATATGATCCATTTATTTTAACCGCAATTCCAAGATCATCAAGAGGACCTATTTCAAAAAGAGCGGCAAGTGATAAAGCCAGATTCATGAAAAGATGGTTTGGTGTTTCACAGGATAAAATGTATCCTGTTATGAGAGCAGATAAAATGAGATTTGCGAAGGATGGTAGAGATGGTAGACCTAATTTACTCATCGATGATCATCCTAAAAATATTGCACAATTTAAATCAGCCGGAGGAATCGGAGTCCTTCATACAAGTGCTAGTAATAGTATTAATCAATTAAAGAAAATTGGATATAGATAATTAAAGGAATTTAATGGAACATTTATTCACTTTTGATGAATTGATGATGATGGGGCTTGTCATTTTTTCTTCATTTTGGATCTTTCTATTTAATTATAGACAAGACAACAAAGACAAATATGCAGGAGCTAAAGCATTAATCGTATTAGACTTATTCATTAATATGGGAATGTCTGTTACGGGGTATTTATTGGTATCAGTAGTATTCAAAAATGTTCCGCAACTCGCAGAATATGAAAGTTATAGATATCCGATTGGATATTTATTTGGACTCACTTCTAATGTAAGTATACCAATAGTTTTAAAGTGGTTTCAAGAACAAATAACTAAAAAACTTAAAGAAGTAGGCAAGGAAAAGTGAGGTAGATTATGGCAAAACAAGACAAAGAACATCAACATGAAGAAACCTTAGTAGAGTTAGAACCAGTAAAAGCGATTGAGAGGGAAACCAAGAACCTAGTTGCATCTAGTAAGGTTTTTATTTACTTAATTATTGGACTATTAGCATATTTAATATTCTTGGTTATTCCATCTATTGAAGAAAAAGTTACATGGATGGAGAAGGATCTTAATTCAGTCTTAGTTCAATCAGAACGATTTAAGAAATCTACTAGAGTATTTGCTAGAGATAATCAATGTGCATCTTGTCATTTGAGTCCAGATTATTTACTCCACAATCTTCTTACCAAATATCCTAGTTTTTCTGACATTAAAGCCTTCATGCAAGTAGGACATCAAAGGTATTATACGAATACTTCACCAATACCAGATGAAGAATTACTAGAAGTATATCGGGCATTACAATGATAATGTTTGGTAAATTATTTGCAGCATTGATTTGGGCATATTGGTTATTAGCATCTGGTTCTGTTGCACATGGACAACAAGAACTTGGAAATGTAAGTGTAGATTATAATCCAAGTTATTCCACAACATACGATAGAGTAGTAAAAAGAGGTTATCTTATTTGTGGAACGAATGATGAATTCCCAGGTTTTTCTCAAGAAGTGATGATGAGTGGAGGTGAAGAAAGATGGGAAGGTTTTGATGTTGATCTTTGTCGAGCAGTCGCATCTGCAATATTTGGAGATGAAGATGCAGTAGAATTTGAAATAGTAAATGGTACAACACGATTTACATTTTTAATAGATGGAACGATAGATCTTCTTTCAGCCGCAACAACATACACCTATACAAGAAATGTTCTTAAAAAATTAGAATTCATGCCCACAACTTTCTACGATGGTCAAGGATTCATTGTAAGAAAAACTCTTGGAGTATCTTCTGCGAAACAGATGGAAGGTGCAAGGATTTGTTTTAGTTCATCTGGAACTGCTGCAAAGAATATAAAAGATTTTTTTAAGAAACATTTTATCAATTACATACCCGTCCCCGTTCCCTCAAATGAAAAGACAAGAAACGTTTACAAAAGGGGTGATTGTGATATGTATGGAACAGATAGATCAGGATTAGCATCAAACAGATTAGGTTTTGATCATCCTGAAAGACATTTGATTTTACCAGAGATTATTTCAAAAGAACCTCTTGGTATGGTAGTTCGTTATGGAGACCAGAAATGGTCAGATATAATTCGATGGACAGTTTATGCATTGTTCATTGCAGAAGAAATGGGATTGAATTCTAGTAATATTGATAGATTTGAAAATAATAATGATCCATTAATACAACGATTTATGGGGGAACTAAATGGAAACGATCACCCCAATCTCGGATCTAAACTCGGTTTGGGCGCAAACTGGTCATACAATATTATTAAGTTAGTAGGAAATTACAAAGAAATATATGAACGAAATGTGGGGGTAAATACTCCTATTGGACTAAAACGTGGACTGAATAAATTATATACTCATGGAGGATTACTGTACGCCCCGCCTCTAAAATAAAGGAATAAATGGGCCACGTTACACGGTTTTCAAAGCCGGAATACGAAACTGGAAGAAAAAAACATTTTGAAGATGTTCCAGAAGGAAGAACCGCAGTAGACAACATTTTGAGAGTCAATCATGGTAATCAAATGAGACTAGGATTGATGGCAGACGCTAAAGCAAATATTATGATTACTGTTGCTTCTATTGTATTTTCGATAACTATTGCAAATTTAGATAACGAAGTAATGCGTTATACACTACTGACATTTGCTGTTGGTAGTTTTTTTTCTTTGTTGTTTGCTATCTTTGCTATTATACCAAATACAGATTATCCTAGATTAAAATGGTCGAAGGAAATCGATAGAGATTCTCCTATATTCAATCCCTTATTTTTTGGTCACTTTGCACATTTGGATATAGATGAATATAAAGAAGATTACGCAGAGATTTTAAGTACTGATGACAGCATATATGATTCAATGGCAGGTGATATCTATGGTCAAGGAAAGATACTTGCATTAAAAAAATACAAGTATTTGAAATGGTCATATAACTGTTTCCTTACAGGAATGTCATGTGCAATTTTAACATTTGTAGTACAACACGTAATTTTATAATATTATTTCTACTATTATTAGTAGGATGTGGGCCGTTACCAGATGAAGGTACGTTAAAAAGACAAAGTACTTCTGTTACTCTTAATTATAATGTTGATTCTGAGTCTCTACGAGATTTTGAGATGACAAATTATAGTTCATCTGTTCAGAGAATGATTGAAACTACTTGGCCTATCAGACACAATATTAAGGTAGAACCTGATATAGCAGATATTGATTTAGATTGGGATTTAAGAGCAGAAGTAGAAGTTCCTGTTGATGAACCAATGTGGATTGAATATACTAATTGGACAGAAGATGAGCCAGAGATTCCTTTTCAATATGGAAAATCTGATGAATTTATTGTTACACATGAAGATGATTACATAGTTAAAGTTTGGGTTGATGTTGACATTCATCCAGATTATCCTTTTTCAGAGGAGGAAGAAGAGGAAGAAATTGCTGAAGAGGAAGAGGAAGAAACTACTGATAATGAAACAACTACTGATAATGAAACAGTAGAAGAAACTGACAATGAAACAGTAGAAGAAGAAGTTGATTCAACATTATTAGCACATTATGAGTTTGAAGGAAATTTAGAAGATAGTAGTTCTTATGGAAGAGATTTAGAATTATGTAGTGGTAGTAATCAATTTATATTTATAGATGAAAGTTTAATGAATTATCTACCATCAGGGAATGCCGCATGGTTTCAAGGAACTGAATGTGCAGAAAATGAATTTAGAGATACGAATGGCAACCCTCCGATAAGTATACTCTCTGATTTCACTATTTCATTTTGGATATTGCCGTGGTTGACAAACAATCCGGATTTTGATGAATGGCATTCGGTAATGTCTACAGGAGATTCAACAAGTGGATATAGATTTCAAATAGATCATTCGGGTAGTCACGAATTAAGATTTATGGGATATATGAAAGTAGATATAACAGAAGAATGGTTGTTTTTCACATATACAAAATCTACTGGTACTATTAACTCTAATGATAATAAAAAAGTAAGAACATATAAAAATGGTGTACTGAAGACTTATGCCTATCCTTTAACTACTGCTTTTGATAAAGTTAAAATTGGAATGAACCGATTAGGTGGTGGTGGTTGGTATGGTCTTATAGATGATGTTCGAATATATAATAGAGCACTTACTGAAGATGAAATAGTGGAACTTTACGAAAGTTATGAATGAAAATAGGTAAATATGCTTTTGATTTTTTTAGTTGGATTAAAAGGTCAGAATTAGTAGAATTAGACAGAGTTGATCCAACACACGATCCAGTAAGACCTGAATTAAGTAATGAATTTAGAAAAGAAAAAGGTAGGAAAATATTTGGTTTAAAATATAAAGATTATATAGAAGGTGTAGTTTGTGTTGCTTATACAGATGATATACCAACTACTGTTAAAGAATTAGATTTAATGAGTAAAGATGAAGGTACAATAGCAGTAGCATATACAGTATGGTCTTTGAAGAAGGGTGCAGGGAAAAAGATTATGGAAGAACTTTTGAGATATATGAAGTATAGAAATAAAGTAGAAAGTGTAATGACTTTATCACCATTGACACCTATGGCTACACATTTCCATATTAGAAATGGTGCTAAATTAATTCAAATTAACCCTACAACACAAAATTTTGAATATAAAATATAATGAGTATAAACAAAATTATTAACAGACATTGGAGAGATTGGGCGGGATTAGTTTATCTATTCATCTGCCTAATAGATTTTTTTATTGCTCCTTTGGTATGGAATTTGATGATGGCAGAACATTGTGCTACACATGATTGTGGAGCAGAAGGTGTGAGTAGATGGGCTCCTTTGACATTAGGAGCAGGGGCAATGTTTCACTTATCATTTGGAGCCATACTAGGTGCAACTGCTTGGAAGAAAAAAGAAGAATTGGAAACTCATCATAATAATAGGTCTACTACTGATTAGTGGATGTTCTATTACAAATTTGTTTTTATGGAAAGATGGAGAAAGTGGAGATAGGAGTACATTACCAGTAACGTTAGATTCTCTTATTGAAATGGGTGAATATTCCAAACTCATTTATACTGATAAAGGTATATTTGCTGATGGTACAGTATCACCTGAAGAA
>MDSV01212392.1_pt1 | contig 10453 bp, 10 predicted proteins | sample 810851 | NCBI WGS metagenome assembly MDSV01 (sample SAMN05326640, study PRJNA326480) | marine metagenome | isolation source: seawater | place: Atlantic Ocean: North East | collected 2012
ACAGGTAAGTGTTTCTTTAGTTGATATTTTTGAAATACCGAAAAAAGAATCAATAGATTTAGCAAAACCTAATTTATTCAATAAAGCCAAGTTAGACTCAGAAATAAATTCTCGCAAATGTAATAATTTTTCTAAGGGTAATTTTATGATTTTATTATAACCTTCTTTTTCTTGTAAAAAAATTAATTCATTACTTATCATGCTTTGAAATGTAAATTTGATATTTTCTGATTTATATATGTTATTCAAGTTAGACAGAAGATTTTTAAAATTAGATTTATCTATTTTATTTGGAATAAAGTCTTGTAAAAAAATACCTGTATTAATTACCTGATCAAAAAATTGAGCATCAAGATATGTAAGGTCTAGATTTTGATATGCTGAGTTAGCTCTTGCTGCTAAATCAATAATTTCATTTAACTCTTCTTCTTTTAATTGAATTTTTTTCTTTTTATTAAAAACATTAAAATCCAAATCATCCTTATTGTTAGTTAGAAGAAATTTAGTAAGTTCTTTATCATCTAAAAGGTAGTTTTCTGAATTACCTTTTTTTACTTTGTATAAAGGAGGTTGAGCAATATATAAACGGCCTGTAGTAATAATATCTCTCATAAACTGATAAAAAAAAGTTAGTAACAGTGTTCTAATATGACTTCCGTCAACATCAGCATCAGTCATAATTACAATCTTGTGATATCTCATAGATTCAGCGTTAAAATAATCCGTAACATTAAACTCTTTATCTATTGGGGGGTTACCATAACCACCGCCTATAGCAGTAATCAAAGCTGAAATCTCATTATTTTCTAAAATCTTGTGAGGATTTGCTTTTACAACATTTAAAATTTTACCCCTAAGGGGTAAAATTGCTTGAGTAGCTCTATCTCTACCCTGCTTAGCCGAACCCCCAGCTGAGTCTCCCTCTACTATAAATAGTTCGGAATTAGCAGGATCTTTTTCTTGGCAATCTGCTAATTTTCCAGGTAGAGATGATGTTTCTAGAACATTTTTTCTTCTGGTTAATTCTCTTGCTTTTCTGGCAGCTTCTCTTGCACTTGCTGCCTCGACGATCTTAGAAACAATTTTTTTTGCTTCTCCTGGCGTTTGTTCCAACCAAGCACTTAATTGTTCAGCTATAATTTTTTCAACAACAGGTCTGACCTCAGATGAAACTAGCTTATCTTTTGTTTGTGAGGAAAACTTAGGGTCAGGGACTTTTACTGACAACACGCAAGTCATGCCTTCTCTTGCATCATCACCTGATATTGCAATATTACCTTTTTTTGCAACTGCCACACTATTAGAATATCCAACTAAAGAACGAGTGAGTGCAGATCGAAAACCTTGAAGGTGTGTCCCTCCATCACCTTGTGGAATATTATTAGTAAAACAAAGCATATTTTCATTGTAACCGTCATTCCATTGCAAAGCTCCCTCAACTTTAATCCCATTACTTTCACCATCAAATGGAATGATTTTATTTAAAGTTGATTTTCTAGAATTCAGGAATTGAACATAAGCACTAAGGCCACCCTGAAAATAAAACTCTATTGGTTCTGCTTTTGCTAAACGCATATCAGATAAAGTAATTTTTACGTTTGAATTAAGAAATGCTAACTGTCGAACTCTATTCTCAAGGGTTTTTAGTACTAAAGTAGTATTTGAAAAAATTTTTTTTGATGGCCAAAACTGTACCATAGTTCCGGTACGGTCTGTTTTTTTCATAGTACCAGTTTGTTTTAATTTTTTGGATGTAACGCCTTCTTTAAATTCCATATTATAAATTTTACCATCACGTTGAATAGTTAAAGAGAGTTTTTCGGATAGAGCGTTAACGACAGATACACCTACGCCATGCAATCCGCCAGAGATTTTGTAGCTATTTTGGTCAAATTTACCTCCAGCATGAAGTTGGGTCATAATAACTTCTGCAGCAGGAACTTTTTCTGTTTTGTGCATGTCAACTGGTATTCCTCTACCATTATCAATGATAGTAGCTGAGCCGTCTTTGTTGACTATAAGTTGAATGGAGTCACAATATCCACCAAGAGCCTCGTCAATTGAGTTATCTAAAACTTCATAAACCATATGATGAAGGCCTGTACCATCGTCAGTATCACCTATATACATACCAGGTCTTTTTCTGACTGCTTCTAAGCCCTTGAGGACTTTAATTGATGATGCGGAATATTGATCTGTCATTATACGATTTCTTTAATCTCTAAATTATTAATATCTCCTTGGAGCAAAAAATTATCTGTTGTAGAGAAAAATGTTTGGAATTTATTTTCAGCACAGTATTGAATAACTTTTTGAATATTCACTATATCAAAGTTATCAAATATTTCATCAATTAAAAAAATTGTTATTTTATTTTCATTAAGAAATTTGGCACAGTGTAGTAAAAAGCTTAAAATTAAAAGCTTAGATTGTGCCGATGATAATTGTGACATTTTTTTTCCATGATGGGTAATTTCAAAAATAGATTTTACAGGATCATATTTTGATTGAAGTTTATGATCTTTGGGCCACTGATTCTCGTCTAAAAGATTTTGTTTAAAATTATCTAAAAATTCCTCTTTTTGAGTTAAGCCAAAGCTTGGAACTATTTCAAAATCAAAAAATTTGTTTTTTTCTTTTTGGAGAAATCTTTGGAAAGAGTTTAAAAACATTATTTTACTATCAATAATTTTTTCACCTATCTCAAATAGTTGTTTATCCAAAGATTGGAGCCATGATATTTCACGAGTATTTTGAAGAATTTTTTTCTTTTCTCTTCTTATTTTTGAGTATTTATTCAGTAACTGGAATAATATTGGTTCAAAGTAACATGATAAACGATTAATTGTATTCCTTTGATGTTGTGTGTCTTTAATAAAATAAACCTTATCTGTCTCGGTAAACCAAAATAATTGAAAAATTTTTAATAAATATTGTTGTTGGATTTTTTTTTCATTTAAAAAATATTGTTTTGACCAACGATTATCATTTAAAGTGAATTCTATTTTTAATAAATTTGATAAATCTTCATGCGTAAATCTGTATTCTATACTTGAAGAGACTGAGCTATTTTCTTCATTTAAAAAATTTTGAATAGAGTCTTTTCTAAAACCAGTTCCTGGACAAAGAAAACTAATTGCTTCTAAGATATTAGTTTTACCAACTGCATTTTTTCCCATGAATAAAGTATGATTTTGAGTAAATATCTCTTTGCGATTATTGAAGTTTCGATAGTTATTTAAATTGATGCCCTTAAGAGGTGGGGACAATTAAATTCTCATCGGCATCAAAATATATAAACTTGTTGTATCTTTGGGGTCTTTTACGATGACAGGTGAAGATTGATTTAAAAGCTCTAAAACCATGGTATCTCCCTCAACCACATCATGTAAGTCTAAGATATATTTTGAATTAAAAAGTATCTCCAAGGGTTCCGCTGCATAACTCGCTGCAACCTCTTCATCTCCTTTATTACTGTCAGTACTGGTAGCCATGATTTTAATATTATTATTTTCAAATTGGAGTTTTACAGTAGCGGCTTTGTCCTGGTTAACAGTCGATACCCTATCTATTGCGTTAAAAAAGGGTTCGGCTTCAACCTGTAATAGCTTGTCATTAGATACAGGAATGACTTTTTCATAATCAGGAAATGTTCCATCTATTAATTTACTTATAATTATGAAATTATCAGCCTCAAGACTAACTTGTGTATCTGTACATATAAATTTTACTTTGCCCTCGAAATCACCCAAAATTCTATCTAACTGTAAGATAAACTTTCTTGGGAGAATTATTCCTGCAATGTTAACAGTATTGTTTAAATCTAATTCTGTTTTTGCTAGTCGATGTCCGTCTGTTGCTACACAACGAAGTATGGTCTTTGGGCCATTTAATAATGTATGAAAATAAATACCATTTAAATAGTATCTAGTCTCTTCAGAAGAAATGGCAAACTTAGTTTTATTAAATAATCTTTTTAACTGCGGTATAGTAATTTCAAATCCATTTGAAGGATCTAAGGGAACAAATTTAGGAAATTCATCTGCAGAGAGGGCGTTTAATTCAAAAACTGAATTATCTGAGTTAATAATCAAACGGCTTCCTTCTAATTTACATTTGATGATAGAATTTTTTTTTGTTTTACGGATAATATCAGTTAATATTCTTGAATTAACAGTTGCTTCTCCATTTTTATTTGAGTCGACAGACACAAACTCTCTTATAGAAATATCCATATCAGTAGATCGGATTTCAATCTGACTGTTTTCACATTTAATATATATGTTTGATAAAATAGGAATTGTCGATCTACTATCAACGATAGAACTTACATGTGTCAGTACCTTTAAAAAGGCCTCACGACTAACCCTGAAATCCATTTAGGAAGTTTGCAATATTCTGGTCAAAAGTTCAATATCTTCTGCAAGACTTGGGTCATTAACCATTATTTCCTCTATAGTTTTTATAGCATGAATAACTGTAGTGTGGTCTCTACCACCGAATTTTCTTCCTATCTCAGGTAAAGATCGTGTGGTAATTGACTTAGCTAAATACATTGCAACTTGTCTAGGTCTTGCTACTGATCTTGATCTCCTTGGTGAATGCATATCGGATAGTTTAATATTATAATGCTCGACAACTTTTTTCTGAATTTCATCAATTGTAATTTTTCTAGAGTTTGTTCTCAAAAGATCCTTTAATACATCTTTGACTAAATCAACTGTAATATCAGATTCTTGTAAAGAGGCATGAACTGCTAGTCGGTTAAGAGCGCCCTCCATTTCACGAACATTATTAGTTATTTTGTCAGCCAGAAACTGTAAAACTTCCTGTGATAATTTCATAGATTTTTGTTCTGCTTTTGCTTGAATAATTCCGAGTCTTAGTTCATAGGTCAATGGGTGAATATCTGCAACAAGACCCCAACCTAATCTTGACTTTAATCTATCCTCTAAACCTTCTAGATCAGCAGGCGACTTATCAGCAGAGATAATAATTTGTCTTTTTTTATCAACCAAAGTGTTGAAGGTATGAAAAAACTCTTCCTGAGTATTGTCTTTTCCAATAATAAATTGAACATCGTCGATCATTAAAACATCAACAGATCTAAATTGTTCTTTAAAACTCATTATGTTTTTAAACCTCAAAGCTTTGATAAATTGATACATGAATTTTTCTGCAGTGAGATAAACCACATTTTTTTTTGGATTTCTTTTTTTTATATTCCATGCAACTGCATGCATTAAATGTGTTTTACCTAAGCCCACGCCTCCGTAAAGGAATAAGGGGTTGAAGCTAACAACTTCAGATTGAGCAACACGTTGAGCAGCGGCATAAGCAAGTTCATTAGGTTTACCTACAATGAAGTTGTCAAAAGTAAATTGTGGATCTAAAGGAGCAGAGATATCATCATAGTAATGATCGTCTTCATCTTCTCTATCTTCAAATACAACTTCAGTTCCTGGAATAATTCTATCATTGTTTTCTTTTACGATTACAGCTAGCTTATCTATGCTATGCCCATGGTCCATATAAGCTCTTTTAATTACTGAAGCGTAGTTTTTGATGATCCAATCTCTGAGAAATCTAGTGGGTACAGAAAGAGTTAAGTTTGTATCAATTTGAGACTCAAAATTGATGGGTTTAATCCAATTTTGAAAAGTATCTTTATCAAGAGACTTTTTTAACTCAGATGTAATCTTTTTCCAAGAAACACCTATGTCGCCTTGATGCAAATCGTCTTCCACTAAATTAGTTCCTTCCTCTTTAAGAGGTAGTATTAAAACATGAAAAAGCGGAATGAAGAATAAAAAAAGATATTTTTTTTAAAAAAATAACTCTTGAAAAAAAAAATTATTTTGAAATTGCTGAAATATCTTTTTGTAGTTTTGATATAGTTCTTGAGGCTTTATTTAAATGCATTATCTTTTTCTGGGTAGACCTATGCAATACGGACATAACTTGTTTTAATTTTGCCATTGATTCCTCTACCTTTTTATCTTTAATTAGCTTATCTATTGTTTTTAGCTGAGTTGCTACATTAGATTTCACACTTTTATTTACTGCATTGCGTCTTTCTGATTGACGTAATCTCTTCTTTGCTGATTTATGTTGTGGCATTTAATTAATTATTAACAGGTTATTCTTTTAATTGCGTTAATAACTTATACAGATTTTTTTATTTTTGTAAAGTAGGTGAAAAGAAAGTTGAACGACCATTTTGAATAATTTTTTTTACAGTAAAAGATTGTTTTTTCAAAATTACCTCTGATTTCTGGTATACTGAAAACATATTTTGGAAACTTCCAAGAGTTCCATCAGGGGATTTATAGTCATTAATTGAAGATCCTCCTTTTTTTAAAGATAATTTTAAAACGAACCTGCAAGATTTGATAAGTTTTAATATTTCCTGGCTATTAAGAGAGTTGGTTAGTCTTAAGGGGCTGAGTCTAGAATGAAATAAAGCCTCATTAGCGTATATGTTACCTAAGCCTACAAAAATACTTTGATCTAATAAAGCTTGTTTTAAAGAAACTGATTTTTTTTTAAATATTTCTCTAATTTTAGGAAAATTAATTTTATCTAATAATAAATCTATTCCGTAATTTCTAAAAAAATATTTTATTTCGTTATAATTTTGTAATTTAAAGAACATTCCAAAGCGTCGAGGGTCATTATACACAACAAAGAATTTTTCAAATTCTAATATAATATGATCATGTTTTTCTCTTTGATAATTCTCTTTAAAATAAAATTTTAACCGCCCGCTCATTCCTAGATGAATAACAATAAAAGATAAAGGGCTAAGCTCTATAAGAATATATTTAGCAAATCTTTTTACTTCTTTAATTTTTTTCCCTTTAATTGTATTGAAATCTTTTTGATTTAAGTTTTTTCTGAGTTTTTTTTGGGATTTTTTTATAGAAACAATTTTTTTTCCATTAACTTTTTTATTTAAATATCTTATGGTGGTTTCTACTTCTGGGAGTTCAGGCATGGATAATATAAATAATTCAAATCAATACAATATTACAGAAATTTTTCAAAATGTATCGATAGCAAAATATGACTTAATGAATGATATAATGAGTTTTGGAATTCACCGTTTATGGAAAAAATACTATATTGATCTAATTATCGAAAAATTTAATCCTAATCAAAAAATTTTAGATATTGCCAGTGGTAGTGGAGATATTTTTAATCTTTTACCATATTCAAAAAATCTATATGCAATTGATCCTATTGATCAAATGCACAAAATATCAAAAGAAAAGAACCCTAATAAAAAAATAAACTATGAAATTGGATTTGCCGAAAACCTTCCATATAAAAAAGATTTTTTTCAAATAATTTCATGTACATATGGTGTTCGAAATTTTAGAGATAGAGTGCGAGGTTTTAAAGAAATCTACCGTAGTTTAAAAAAAAATGGTTACTTCATTTTCATGGAATTTGGAATGCCTAAAGCAAAGTTAATAAAAAAACCTTATGAATTTTTTTTAGATTATTTCCTTCCAGTTAGTGGAAGTATTGTGGCTGAAGACAGACACAGCTATAAATATTTAGCAGATAGCATAAAAGAATTCCCTACACCAATCGAAATCAAAAAGGAGTTGTTATCAATTGGTTTTTTTCATGTTAAAACAATTGATTTCTTTTCTGGTGCTAACAACATATATATATTGCAGAAAAAATGAAAATTTTATTAATAATATCAAGTAGTGTTGGGTGTTATAAAGCACTAGACTTAATAAGAGAGTTTCAAAAACAATCAATTGATTTTGAAATAATTGCAACAAAAAACACCTATGAATTTATTTCACCACTTTTATTGGAAACCATAAGTCGAAAAAAAATTTATAGTCAACTTTTTGATCTAGATATGGAAAAAAATATCGGTCATATCCAATTGGCAAGGGATAATACACACATCGTTGTCTACCCGGCTACTGCAAATATAATCTCTAAATTTGCTCAAGGGCTCTGTGATGATTTAGCTTTAACTTGCATGATAGCAGCAAATAAACCAATCAATATTGCTCCTGCAATGAATAAAGAAATGTGGGCCAATTCTTTAATACAAAATAATATAAAATTATTACGAGAACATGGACATAATTTTATAGGACCTGATGATGGATCTTTAGCTTGTGGTGAGTATGGAAGTGGCCGCCTGGTAGACCCCATAGAGATAATAAATCAGCTAAAATAATTGAAATCAGCATTAATTACTATCGGATCAACAAGGGAATATATAGATCCAGTAAGATACATATCAAACGAGTCATCAGGAAAACAAGGCATGGCTCTTATTAGAGTATTGCTTAAAAATAATTACAGAATTGTTTGTCTACATGGATACCTTGAAGTTAAGCCAATTATATCGAATAGAATTAAGTATATATTCACACCAACTGCAAAAACTATGCTTAGTGAAGCAAAAAAATATCATAATTTAGATTTGGCAATTTTTAATGCTGCAGTTTCAGACTTCTATGTTAAGAATTCTAGCCAAAAAAAAATTAAAAAACAAAAAGGGTTCAGTATTAAATTAAATAATAATCCTGATATCTCAAAAACAATAAGCTCCTCTAAAAAAAAACCATTAATTACAATTGCCTTCGCTTATGAAACAGATAATTTTTTAGAAAATGCTAAAAAAAAATTAAAAAACAAAAAGTGTGATTTTATTGTTCTTAATTACCCGTCAAAAAATAATTTTATATTTAATAGTAATTTTAATAATGGTGGCATCCTTGATAAAAAAGGTAATTATTATGAAATTGGGAAAGTAACAAAATCAGTTTTTGCCAATAAAGTTATCAAACATATAGTAAATATAAAAAATGAATAAAATATTAATAATAAAGGTTAAATCTATTAATGATGATTTTACTGTACCCTCCTACGAGACATCTTCAAGTGCAGGATTGGACTTAAGGGCATATCTTCCAAATGGAAGTATAGATCTGAATCCCAAAGAAAGAAAACTTATTGGAACTGGCCTTTTTTTTGAGATACCTGAAGGTTTTGAAATTCAAATTCGTCCGAGAAGTGGATTGGCACTAAAGAATGGGATAAGTGTTCTCAACAGTCCTGGAACTATTGATGCAGACTATCGAGGAGAGATAAAAATTTTACTTATCAATCATGGGTCTGAGACCTTTAGAGTAGATCATGGTATGAGGATTGCGCAAATGGTAGTTTCTAGATATGAAAGAATTGAATTTAAGATAGTTGAAAACTTATCAGCCTCTAAGAGAGGAGGGGATGGATTTGGATCAACTGGAACCAAATGATGAAACAATAGAACAGTACGGAAGACAAATTTTAGTTCCTGGAATTTCTGAAGAGGGTCAAAAGAATCTTTCTTACAGAAAAGTTTGTATCATAGGTTTAGGTGCATTGGGCACTATAGCATCACAGTATTTAGTAAGAGCTGGGATTGGTAATGTTTATCTTATTGACCCCGATATTATTGAAAAGTCTAATCTTCATCGTCAAATTAATTATGACCTTAAAGATGTAGGATCATTTAAAACAACTGTTTCTAAAGAAAAACTTAAAGACATAAATAATATATCAAAAATTTCTATCTTTAACGAAACTTTTGAAAATTATACTAAAAAAGACAAAAAAAGTAGTTTTGATTTAATTTTTGACTGTACCGATAACCATCAAAATAAAATTTTTTCTTCACAATATTCAAAAAGAAAATTGGTGCCTTTTGTTTCTATATCGATTAACTCTTCTGAAGGTATTTACTTTTCACAAAATTATAAAAAGAATTCTTCATTATCTTGCTTTGAATGTTTATTCCCACAAAGAGATCAAGATCATCGTTGTTTAAATAGTGCTATGATTGGTCCTGTAGCAGGAATGGTTACTAGTTTAGCTTGTACAAAAATTATTTTTGCTCTTGCTAGTGAGTCATTAGAATTTGAAAATGAAATAAGTTTGATTGACCTTTTGACAACAGATATAAACAAACTACAATTATCAAATAAAAATTGTCCGCATTAAAATGAATACTTTTATACCCCAATCTAGTTATAGTTATGAAGAAATAATCGAATGTGGAAAGGGAAATCTATTTGGTGCTGGTAATGCTCAGTTACCTGCCCCTCCTATGTTAATGTTTGATCGTATTACTCAAGTAAATAAAGACGGCGGAGATCATGGTAAAGGAGAAATTATTGCCGAATTAGATATTAAACCTGAATTATGGTTTTTTGAATGTCACTTTTTGGGTGATCCAGTTATGCCTGGTTGTTTGGGCTTAGATGCGTTATGGCAAATGTTAGGATTTTATCTTGGATGGTTAGGATATCCTGGCAAAGGAAGGGCCTTAGGTGTTGGTGAAATAAAATTTGTAGAAGAAATTAAACCTGATAAGGAATTAATTCAATACAAAGTCAATTTAAAAAAATCTTTAAGCAAAAAAGGTTTTTCA
>MDSV01225180.1_pt1 | contig 10453 bp, 7 predicted proteins | sample 810851 | NCBI WGS metagenome assembly MDSV01 (sample SAMN05326640, study PRJNA326480) | marine metagenome | isolation source: seawater | place: Atlantic Ocean: North East | collected 2012
CATTGTTTGCTCGGAAGTATATGGTACATATTGAACATTGTATCCTCTTATTTCCGCTTTAGAATCTTCATCTCCAAATCTTTTTTTGAATGATTTAGTTGTAGAATCTTTTATTTTCTTAATTGTTTTTGAAAAAAAAGAAGGTTTCTTAACTTCATTTGAGGGTTGTCCAGTTTTAGTAATTGAGGTTTCTGAAGATGAAATATCTAAATTATACTGAATCATTATTCTTAAGATTTCACCTTCATTTAAAGTTACTACTTGGCTAATATCACTATTTAGGGTTAGCCAAAAGAAAATAATTAATACTAATGAATATAACATTTTAAGTACCATAACAGAAGCTTCCACTGTCCCTTTAAGACCTCCAAATATATAATAAACTAATTTATATAAGAAGTTTTTGTCTTTTAAATCTGGTTTTTTAAAATATTCTTTTTGTTTGTCAACCGTTGTATTTAAAATATTATGAATATCAATGATTGATTTTTTAATTCCTTCTGAGCCAACAAGTGAACATCCAAATTTCACAATAGGTGCTTTCAATATGGGTGCAATATAATTAAACCACAAGAAATTTATTTTTGTAAGTTTACAGTATTTAGAAATAAATTTTTCTTCTGAAAAAGGTAAATGTACGAGAGACGAAAAAGACTTATCTAAATTTATTAAGAAAGAAATATCAGTAAGTTCAGAAAAAAATAAGGTGTTTGTAATAACGGTAATATCATTTGATTGTCTAAGCAAATTATAAAAACTTTCCCGATTAGTTACTAAAATATTTTTATCTCTAATTAATTTAATTAACATGGATGGGTCATAAATAATTATTTTTTTGTCAGCAAATAAAGTATCTTCTAAATTCAAGTTGATTTTAAAATGTCTCTCAAAATCTGCAGGGGGAGTTATTTTTAAGAAATCTATAATTTTCTCATAAAATGCAATTTTTGAATTAGGAACATTAAAATTTTTAGAAGACTCTGAACAGAATATTATATATTTTCCGTCTCTTGATAGAGGCTTATAATTTTGAATGGTATTACCCGGTTTGTTATTGTATATAATTTGTACTTTTGGTGGTGCTGGTGTTGGTAATGGTGCTGGTGTTGGTGCTGATTCGTCGGAATCATCTCTATTTTCTGAAAACTCTTTTTTTAAATCATTGTAAGTTTTATTAATAAATGGTATTTTAAAATCACCGTCTTTGAGTTGTTTATCAATTGTATTTAGAGTTTCACTTTTTATCCAATGATCTAAGTCTTCATAATTGTACTGTTGCATTAATAATATTAGCAATTTTTTTAAACCAATGATATCTTTTGCCTCAAAAGCAACTTTAAATAAATTATTAATTACAAATTTTTCCATTAATTTATCTATTTTTTTTGTTAAGTTTTCATTATTTATTTTAAAAAATTTTTTTAGCGAAGATATATATTTGTCCCCAGTTTTTTCTAATTTTACACTGTTAAGATGTTCTATAATATGTTCTTCATCTTTCGTAACCAATTGAAATATAATAATTGCAATACTCCACCAATCAATGTTGGTTGTATATTTTTTTATTTTATTTTTCACACAATATAGCATTTCCGGACTATAATAAGTAATAGTTCCCATTGATATTGGATTATCAGTTTTAATAACCCCATTACTATTAGTTAAAACTGATAATCCAAAATCAATGATTGCGATATCAGTTTTTTTTTCATCACGAATCATAATGTTATCCATTTTTAAATCATGATGAAGAACATTATTTTCGTGTAATGTCAGAATTCCATATATTATTTGTCGTATTATTTTTTTAATATCATGTAATTTTAAATCTTTTGTTTTAAAATACAAATATAAGTTCCTATAATATCTTTCCATAAGCAGGTAGACTTTTAAATTTCTTAATTTGCAGTTTTTGGTTAATTTATTATTTTTGTGTATTGAGTAATTTATTTTTTTTTTAACATATGCACTTAAAATTGGTGTGTCTATACGTTTAATTATATTGAGAACTTTTAATTCATTTCGTAATAATATATATTCAGCTTCTCTTTTTGAACGAAAAATATTTTCTATTATATCTATATTCCATATTTTATCAATATCATAATTTTGTATATAATCTTCAATTAAACTTATTTTACTTGACTTTTTCAACTTATCGAAATATTTATATTTATCCGAAGAAGCATCAAAATCTTTCTTTATATATTTTTTACATTCATCTTCGTCACATTCCTCAAAAGATTCCAAACTATAATCAATTTGAGCAAATAAACTTATAATTTTCACAACATATTTTTTATCTGACTCTAGAACTGGTGCTCGCATATCTCTTTTTACACAATAGACACGCCCAAATCCACCCTGACCAATACAATTATTTAAATCTATTTTAAATCTTTCACTAGATGCAGATGCATTATCAGAAAAAGTAATATTTTTCAAGTAATAATTTTCAAGGTTGTCGTTTTCTGAAAGCGACAACCTTTTATTTAATTTATGAATTTTCTCTGGACCAGTTCTGTGGTCTAATCCTATCCATATAGATGTTTCTTTGCCAGACGCTTTATATGCTGCGCACCCTCCTCTGTTTTCGCCTGACTCATGTGTCACTTTACAAGTTACCTTTAGACACTCAAATTTCACGAAAAAATAACCAAAATAATTAACATTAGAACATTCTATATTTGTTGGATCAGCCGGTTTCATTATTTCAACCACAAACGATGGAACTATTGGATATCGACCATCGCTCGATTGTTTATAAATTTCGATATAATTTTGAGATGAAACAACTGATTGTGGACTATTTTTAATATTGTTTGCTGAGTTTATTTTTTTTAATTTACACTTACAAAACACACCATCTTTTTCGAGAGTATGGCCCATCACAATCATACAATGAAAGGTGATTAGTGATGATTTGAACTCGTCTGAGAGTGAGCCTTTAATTGATTCTTGGGCTGCTTTTTCTAGATTAGAAAAAGAAACTATATCACCTCCAACATTTTTAAGACTTCTTTTGAATCCGGTGGACTTCTGATTATTCTTTTTGATATTTCCAACTTGAGAATCTAACGATTTTTTAGACAATTTCGAATATCTCTTGCAAGAAAAATTATAAGAGTTATTTAAATCTATTTTTTTCACACTTTTTTTACAATTCATGATATATTTACAATATTATATATATATCATATTTATTTTTCAAAAACGCCAGTAGAAAAAAGAAATTTTTTATTTTGAAAGTCTTTTTTTTTTTGTATTTTAAAAATCTTTTATTATTACGATTAAATTATCCGGAAGGATTTAGAAATATTTCTTATTCGTTTATTCCGATGGATTAAGAAATATTTATTTTACAATTAAATTTATTTATTCTCTTATTTCAACGGTTGTTCTTTCAGATGTATTTATTTTATTAATTCTTATTTAAGAATTCTTTTTTGTGATTTTATTAGAGAACCTCCTAAAAGAGCAGAATGTGCTTCGATCTGGCTAACTTTAGTTGGTATTCTTAGAAAAGTTTTTAATAATTTACATTCTCTTAAACTTGTTCCATCTTCAGATTCCATACCACCATCATCCTCTTCGTTAATAAAAGTATTTCTCAATTTTAAATCGGCCTGATACATTTGTTTCCATTTTTTATATACAATATAATCAGGACTAACATTTTGATTGAATTTTGACATTTTGGTAAAAAAAGATTTTGTTTTGCTTTCTTCTTCTTTTGAAAGAGTTATCATTCCTTGTATATTACTTAAAAACCCAGAAGTTGTTGAGACATATATAAAGATTTTATCTGAAGGTGAAGGTGAAGGTGAAGGTAATGGTGAATGTGAAGGTGAATGTGAAGGTGAAGATTGAGTTGAAGCGGAAGATGCAGTTAAAGGTAAAGTTGAAGATTGAGTTGAAGCGGAAGTTTCTTTTTTAAAAAATATTTTTTTTAAAAGATTAAAAGTAGAAACATCATCAATTGCTTCTAATATGTGAAGTTGTTCAACATTATCAAATTTTTTTTTAAAATTATCTTGTAAATTATCTTGAGGATTAATATAAAATATTTTTTTTCTAAAGTTTTTCTTAATGTTATTTGTTATTTTAATTGATAATGATACCTTGGTTTCTTTATCTTTATTTAGAGTAATATAATCGTTTACAGCATTGCTTTCAAAATATTCTTTAGCACGTTCAACACCATCTTTTTTATATCTGGAAAAAATTACAAATTTTATATCGTCATTTTGTTCATTTAAATAATTTTGTCCTATAACTGTTACCATATTTTGAAATATAGCCTTAAATTTATTTGTTGGTAATGTTCCTCCTATATTTTTTTTTTTATTTTCTTTCTTGCATAATCTCCATAAATCTTGAAAATTAAATGTTGAATTATATATCTCTCTTCCTCCCTGTTTTTTTTGAGAATTAATTATATTTCCAATTTTACAACCTTCTAAATAATATCTTTTATTTAATATTTTTTCATTGAAAAATATTTTTTCACTATCTGGATGCGACTCGTTTCCAACCACCAAGTCCAAGAATTTCATTATCTGTTCATTTGTATATGGTACATATACAACTCTGTATTCCCTTTTATTATCTCCTTTGTCTCTTCTATAAAGTATTTCGCTAATTTTTTTTCTAAGAGTTTTTTTTTTAGGTAAATATGAATCTTTTATATTATTAATATAATTTGTACAAAGAAGCTCTATTTTTTTTTCATCGATTGTAACTAAATAGTTTATATTTGTTTTAGTAACTAACCATAAAAGTACAACTACCGTAAAAGAATAAAGCATTTTTATTGCAATTTCAGCTCCTGTAGCAGCAACAATCAAACTAAACCCAATCATTCTAAATATTGTTGATATCATATTTCTGTCAGTAAGGTTTATAGATTCCTTTTGTTTTTTAAGATATTCCTTTTTTTTAGATAATAGTTCCTTTATTTTCAAAAATTGATACTTAATTTCTCCTGAAGTTATAAAAGAACCAGTTAATTTAATAATTGGTAATTTTAAAATTGGTGCAATATAATTAAACCAAAGATTTTTAATCATTGAAATTTTACAATATTTTTTTATAAAAATACTATTAGAGAAAGGAAGATGAGGTAAATTGTGTAATTTAATATCTCCATTTAAATTTAATAAAAATGAAAGGTCTACAAATTCATCAAAAAAAAACGTATTTGTAATAATAATAATATTATTCGATGAGCGTAATAAATTATAAAATTTTTCCCTAACCTTAAATACAAGATTATTATTCTTTAATAATTTTATAAGATATGAAGGATTGTGAATAATAAGTGTGCTTTTTTTTAATTGTTCTTTTAGTTCATCAAAATCATTATCAAAATTGGCATAAGTGGAGCATGACAATATTTTTTCAAAATACTCATATGATTCAACAAAATTAATTTTTGAATTAATCTTATTTTGTTTAATATAAATTTGATTACTGAGGAGAATATATTCTTTTTCATCATCAAAAGATTCAAATTTAAAATTATTAAAAAAAATCTCAAACTTTTTTTCTTTTCTATAGCTTCTTGATTTCCGTAAGTACAAATTTCTTAGCATTTTTTATATACCTTATTATCTTAAATATATTTTTTTTTACCAAAATAATTTTATATATTAAGAATAAAATGGTTTATGTTGAAGAAAATTTTCCTGAAAAATTTGTTAAAGGAGAATTGCCAGAAAAAATAAGACCGGAAAAAATTGATGATAAAAAGGAAAATATTTCATATAAAATTAAAAAAAGTTGTCGTGATATTTTAAATAAAGATATCTGTGTATATCAAGAGGGATGTCAATGGAATGATTCCGAAAGTTCATATGATATTGGGTATTGTTCTAAACCTTCAAATCCTTTTGCGATGACCTCTTTTTTTTTACTACTAATTCCACTGGCATACGGAATAATGTATAAATTTATTACACCAAAACTAGCAAAACTTATTTGGACAGAGGCTCATCTTAATTTTAAATACACTTACATTGCTAGCATAATTATTGCTTTCATTGGATTAATATATGTTATTTACAATATTAATTATTCTGATAAATATAAAGTGGTAAAAAAAGATTATTGGCCATATTTACTTGTTTTTATTGTTGGTGCAACATTGTGTCCCATTATAATTTTTCTTGCTTTAGATTTTAATTTTAGTAAGTATTGGGTTTTGGTTTGTCTTTTTACAACTAGTATTGGAATAGTTTGGTTATTAACAAAATATATGTCTCTTATTGAAAAAAAAGCATATTTTGATATGGGATTAACATATTATTTAATGTTTCATGTTATTTTTATTGATAATTTCTTGTGGTGGTTAGCTTTTTCAACGTCATAATTAATCTTTTTTTTTAGATAAATGAATTACATTTTGCTTAGCACTTTCAATCGTTTTATTAGCATATGAACTTGCTAAACTTTCTAAATTTGATGATAAAGAAGTATTTTCTTTATCCTTTATTTGTGCTTCTAATTTTTTTTGAAAATCTTCGAGTGCTTTATTAACTTCTTGATTTGTATTTGAACGATTTGTCGGTAAAATATTATAAAATGTTAATGTTTTTCTTAAATAATTTAGGAATAACATTAATTGAGTACACATAGACCATTTTAACACAGATGTAAAAGAACCGGTTAAACAATAAACAGATGTTAAAATAACAATGGTGTCTGTTCTTAAATATAAATTCTTAAGATGTGTCTGATGTTTATGGATAAAATAACACATTGCTGTCCAGATAAAAATTCCAGACGGTAAAAAAATGGTTGACATATTTGATGACCACAATCTAAATAAAAATGTTCCTAAAAATAATTCCAAAAGAATGTTTTTAACAATACTCAACATACTATTAAAAATATCAAAATATTGATTATATCTTACGATTACTTTTTCATTACGTAACCATTCGAGTGTTTTAAATGACGTAATTGACAATTGAATACCACGGAATGGTAGTAAACAACCCTTATTATCATCATACAATACTTTATCCCATTCATCAACAATTTGTTTTTTCCAATTATCTAATTTTTCTTGTTTTTCAGTCATCTCCCTTTCAAGTCGAAAAAGAAGATAATCACATTGTTTGATATCGTCTTTCATAAATTTTAATTTGTTTTCATAAACGAGGTCTATACTCTCATCTTGGACACTATTAAAGAAATCATCATTGTCCTTTTTTTTAAAAGTTAAATTAGATGATGGTTTAAAAGATTTATTAGGTCCTTTTTTAATATGTTGTGCTAGTTTTTTTCGCTTATCTCTTAATTCTTCACACAATTTAAAATATTCTCTATATGGCAATTGAAGTGATTCGTATAATTTAATCCAGTAAGCATGAAATAAATAAATACTATTATTGTTATTTAATTTTTTAAGTATTTTATAATAATGAGGTTCTTCGTCATCTGATTCATCATCTATTTTTTTTTTTTCCTTATCAGAATTTATATCTCCCTCTTTTTCCAAATTCTCATTCTCATTATTTTTCTTGTCTTTTTCATTCTCGATATCTTGTTTTAACTTCATTGGATTAACAATTTCTAAAAAAGGGGGAGTTTTCATATATTCTTTTAATTGAGAGTAATCAATGTCATTATTTAAAAATGATTTGTATTTATCAATTACTATCTTTTTGAGTGTGTTATATAAGATGTTAACGTTTGAAAAAATCATAATTATTTATTAATAATTGATTTTGTATTTAAGTGGTAAACACAACATACTATGGAAAGATGAAAGAAAAACATGTACAATTATTTGGGGGTTGTGTTGCCGGTATTTGTCAAACAATTGTTGGACATCCTTTTGATACTGCAAAAGTACTCATTCAAAATAAGATGAATTGGAAGAACTTATCTCCAAAAGAATATTTTCGGGGTTGGAAATATCCTCTAATTTCTGGTATTGGTTATAATATTTTAATCTTTCCAATTTATCATCAAGTCAATCAAAAAACAAATTCTCCTTTCTTTGCAGGGGGATTTGCAGGAATAATTGCTTCACCGTTGATGTATACCTTTGATGTTGGGAAAATTCTTCGTCAAACAAACCAACCTATTAATAATATTAAACAATTTATTAAGACAAAAGGTATTTACAGTACGATTGCTAGAGAATCATTATCAACTTCTATTTATTTTGGAAGTTATAAAACATTTAGAGATTACCAGCTTTCACCAATTGTTTCTGGAGGTTTAGCAGGGTTGTCTTCGTGGACATTTACCTATCCAATTGATGTTATTCGTTCTCGACAAATTTCTCAAAATATTTCCTTTATGAAAGGATATCATCAAAAACACTTATGGAAGGGGTTTGGAATGTGTGCTTTACGTGCAATTATTGTTAATGCATGTGTCTTTCATTCTTTTGAAACATCTACATCTTTTCTAAGAGAAAGATTCTAAAATTGATTTAATTATGAGATGGTATTTTAATTATTAACAAACATCTAAAAAGATTATCATGCCTTCTAAAAAAATAACTTATCTAAAGTATAAAAAATTTGGTAATCGTGTTGAATGGGATGGAATAAAAATTGTTGTTTCTAAGATTTCTTCTCATAATAAGCAATATGGAGTCATTGCAACAAAAAATTTGTTAAAGGGAACACGTATTCCCTATTTTGGAAAAATGAGAAAAGAGTCTTCTCTTACCGGTAAAGAAAACTATTGTTATTTTATGCATCTTCGAAAAAATATTATTTTAGATGGAAATCCAAAATATGAACCTTTAAAAGGAAAATGGATTACCTCTAGAATAAATGAACCTCCAAAAGGATGTCGTTTAAATTGTCGACAAGTACGCCCATTGAAAAAATTAACTTCACATGGACACCAAAGAATATTTTATGAGACGTTAACCGATATTAAACCTGGGAAAGAATTGTTTGTTTCTTATGAATATACAGAGGAAGAAAGACAGCTTCCTCATTTGAACTATGATGTTTCTTCAAAATGTATCAATAAATAAAATCTTTTTTATGGTTAGAGTTAATTATGAATGAAATGGAACAACAAAGACAATTATTAGAACCAGGGTTAAATTTGGTTAAAGAGGAAATTATGGAGGAATTTAGAAAATGTTGGACAGATATAGAAACAAATGCAACACAAAATGTAGAAGAAAAAAAAAAGAAGCAGTAGAAAAAGAATTAGCTAAAACAGTAGCAAAAGCAGCAGCAAAAGAAAAAGAAAAGAATAAAAAGTAGTCACAAAAGAGTCATTCATAAAAAATATCGGTCTCGTAAAAAAAAAAGATGTATATATAAATGAAATTAACACCCTCAAGTATTTTAGAAAGTATTATTAATGATAAAAGTGTTTCAATCGAAAAATTTAGACAACTTGCTTTAATCGCCGGGGCATCACCACAATCATTTTTTTCTAATTCAAAAGGATATTCCTATGTAATTGAAAACAAACGGGCTTTAATTGAAAATTTTTTGAATGAAGAATTGTCTTCTTATTGGTTAAGTTATATTCCAGTAACAATTAGAAAAGTTTTCGGTTCAGACGATACTATTTCATCTTTTTTTTTACGACCCTATCATTTTTTTGGTGGAAACAATAGAAATACTAAATCAAATGTTTTAAAACAACCGACAAGTATTGCTTTTGGAGTTGCTATCCTGTATTATATTCTCAAAAAAGGATACACGCGATATAAAATTTCAAAATTGATATCAAAAACAAACCAAAAAGATGCTGTTCACAAAATTAAACTATTTAATGAAGGTGATTACAACGGATGTTTAAGAGATGATTATGAAATACATCAAATATTTAAAACTTCAAATAAAAATCACGAATCTCTTGGTGAATTAAGATACAGGTTATTAAAAGACTGGAAAACATCATATTTCGGAGAGAATCATTTGATATCTCTTCACTTAGTAAGAGAAAATGGTTCAATACGTGACACCGCTGAAGAAATCGGTAATTCAATAAATTATCACAAAGAATTTTTATCTTATGGTAATCGAATGATTAGCTATTTAATGCATTTTGTCAAAACAAGAAGAAAAAGTAGTCAGAAATACCTTAAAAAAACAAAGAGAAGAATTAAATCTTTATAAATATAAGGAAACAAAATTATAATGTTTTTTGATTCAGTTGTTGTTTTAAAAGATGCAATTCAAAATGAAAACATAACAATTGAAAAATGTCGAAAGTTAGCAATGATAATTGGTGCACCACCAGAAGTTTTTTTTAAAATAAAAAAAAGAAAAGCAATTCCAATTGAATCTAAAGCCGAGCTCGTAGAAAGATTTTTAGATACACCATGTAACAGTACAATTGCAAATTACTTACCAGTTGTATTACAAAACATGTTGGGTGTTGGAAAAAACATGGGAGGTAAAAAAACAACATCACCCTCACCTGCAAGACCAAGTACAGGACCAAGTACATCAGGAAA
>MDSV01131421.1_pt1 | contig 10452 bp, 4 predicted proteins | sample 810851 | NCBI WGS metagenome assembly MDSV01 (sample SAMN05326640, study PRJNA326480) | marine metagenome | isolation source: seawater | place: Atlantic Ocean: North East | collected 2012
CATTCCGCCTCGGTACCCTCCCCCCCCCTGCCCCCTGCTCTGCGCGTCGTTGGCCTGCATCTGCGCCTCCATGAGCGCCTGCTCAGCGAGCGCCGCCGGCCCCGAGCGCACGCTCGTGTCGCGCGGAGCCTCGCCTGGGCGGTTGCGGCACCAGAACTTGCTGGTGTTGTCGTTGGACCCCGAGCACAGGATGTGCCCCGCGGGGTGCCACGCTAGGCTCCAGATCGCCGCCTCGTGCCCGCCGCGGATCTCCGCGCACGGCCCGGTGCTCTCCGAGTGCGCGTGGGTTCTCGCGCGAACGGCCGACGCGCCCGTCCGATGGTCCTCTCGATCGTCGTCGTCTTCGTCCGGCCCTCGGCCGACGATCCAGTACATGATGGTGCCGTCGAACCCTCCGCTCGTGAGCAGCGTCTCGTGGTGCGGGTGCCACGCCACGCTGGTGATCTCCTTGGCGTGCCCGCGGAAGTTCTCCAGCTCGCGTAACGTGCGCACGTCGAACACCTTGAGCTGCTGCCCGCGGCATCCCGTCGCGAGCCAGTTCCCGTTGGCGTTCCACGACAGCGCGCCCACTTGGTTCTTGTGCGCGTGAATCGACGCGACGCCTTTGCCGGATTTGGCGTCCCAGAGCTTCACCAGCGTGTCCTTGCCTCCCGATGCCAGGAGCGCCGAGCGCGGGTGCCAGTCCACGCACTTGACGTCCCCACCGTGCCCGGACAGCACCGACACCTGCGCGGCTCGCGCGAAGTCGAACACCTTCACCGTGGTGTCGTCCGAGCACGAGCAAAACTTCAAGTCGCTCGGCGCAAACGCCGCGCCGCGCACGGGTTCGGCGTGCGCGTTCGCGATGCTCTTGAGGTTGTTCAGGTTCGTCTGCCAGTACTTGATCGTGCCGGCGTCGTCCCCGCTGAGTAGCCAGTTCTCGTTGTGCGAGAACGTCGCGGTTCGGATCGCGCAGTTGTGCGCCTGCAGGATGGTCTCGAAGTTGAAACTCATGCCGTTCCACATTGTGAACTCGCCGTTCATCGAGCAGGTGAGCAAACGCCGGCCATCCGGCATGAACAGCACCTGGTTCACGCCCGTGCGGATTTTGTTCGTGCTGACGTGCACGAACTTCGTGGCGAAGGACGTGGCGGGCGCGTGCGGATACGCGCTGGGGGGCATGAAATCCAGCATCGCGCCGGACGTCGCCTGGAGCATCTCGTTGTCGAACGGATGCTTCTGGTACACGCGGCTCTGCGTTTTCGCGGGCGGACGACGCGAGGACGAACGGGGGCGGCGTCGTCAGTCGGGCGAGTCTCGCGAAAGAGGCGCGGCCGTCGCGAACGATTCCCCCGCGCGCGCGAGGCCGCAGGCACGCGTCGCCGAGGCCGACGGGCTCGCGACGGTCTCGAACCCGCGGGCCGACGGACCGAGCCTCGGGTTAGGGATGGACGACGCGCACGTCGTTGTTCTGTCGCGGGCGGGATCGCCGCGCACCTCTAAGTGCCGCACGGTGGTGGCAGTGTAGTCTACGGTGCGCCGCTGCACGGGCTTGCGCCCCGCGCCGTGCGCACCCCCGCGGAACGCATCGGCCTCGCCGTCCACGTACACGTACGTCGACATGCCGGCCGCGCGCCTGCCAGTGCGCTCGCGCCGGCGGGAAAACTCATCGAAGCGAGGGCGGGCGACGTTTTTTCAGACTGATTTCCACACGAAGAGAACGACACGGAACACACGATGAACAGTCTGATGACACTTCTCATGTCCGTAATGTAAAAAATTATATGGAAACGACCGTCCGACGCGAGCCCCGGCGTGCGCGTCCGTCTTTCGTCACGCGGCGGCGGGCGCCTCGGCTTCCGTCTCGGCTTCCGCCTCGGCTTCCGCGTGCTTCGCCGCCTCCTCCTCCGCGGCGCTGACCGAGCTCGCGTGGTACGCGATCATGCGGTTCAGGCACGCCACGTACGCGCGCGTCGAGGACACCACGATGTCCGTGTCCGCGCCCGTCGCCGTGAACGACCGCGCCGTCGCCGCGCCCGTCTGCGCGTTGGACTTGATCATCGCCGCGCCGCCCGAGAGCGGCGGATCGGGGCGGATGCTGACGCGCGTCTGCGCCAAAGACTCGATACCTTCCACGACCGCCGTGACGGAGTACTCCACCAGCTCCACGTTCACGCGCACGAGCTCGTCCACGGCTTTGTACGCCGCGTCCACCGGCCCGCTGCCCACGGAGCATGCGACGCGCGTCATGGCGTCGGGGCCCGTCATCTTCACCGTGGCGGTGGGAAGCCCCATCGTGCCGCACACCACCTGCACATCCTCCAGCTTCCACGCCACCGCGTTTTGCTCGTGAGCGAGCGCACCCTCCGTGGACGTGACCAGCGCGATGATCTCGTCGTCGTCCACACCCCCGGTTTTCTGCTCAGCCACCAGCTTGAAGCGCGCGAACATGTCGTTGAGAGCGTCGCCCTCCATGGGGAACCCGAGCTGGATCAGCTTGGACGACAGCGCGTGCCTCCCGGAGTGCTTCCCCATCACCACGCCCACGGAGTCCTCGCCGCGGAAGTACCCGATCGTCTCGGGCGCGATGATCTCGTACGTCTTCTTGTTTTTGAGCATGCCGTCTTGATGAATGCCGGACTCGTGCGCGAACGCGTTCGCCCCGACGATGGCTTTGTGCGGCTGCACCGCCATCCCGGAGAAGTCCCGCACCATCTTCGACGAGGGGTAGATGTACACTGGGTTGATCCCGGTGTACGCGTTGTGCCCCCCGAAGAGCTGCTTCTCCTGGCCCCGCATCCAGATGGCCATCGCCACCTCCTCCAAGCTGGCGTTGCCCGCGCGCTCGCCGATGCCGTTGATGGTGCACTCCACCTGGCGCGCGCCGTTCGCCACGCCCGCCAGCGAGTTCGCCGTCGACAACCCGAGGTCGTTTTGGCAGTGCGTGCTGATGACGTACTCGCCGGGCACGGCGGCTTTGATGCCGGCGATGAGCGCGCCGAACTCCTCCGGCAGGCAGATGCCCACGGTGTCCGGGATGTTCAGCGTCGTCGCGCCCGCCTCGACCACCGCGGTCAAGATGCGGTGCAGAAACGCCGGTTCCGACCTCCCGGCGTCCTCGGGGGAGAACTCGATATCCTCGCACCCGAGCGAGCGCGCGTACGTCACGGCGTCGACGGCGATCTGCACCACCTCATCGGGGGTCTTCTTCAGCTTGTCCTCCATGTGGATCTTACTCGTGGCGATGAAGGTGTGGATCCGGGGACGCATGGCGTGCCGCACGCCTTCCCAAGACGCGTCGATGTCCTTCTTGTTCGCGCGCGACAAACCGCAGATCACCGGTACGTACCCATCCGGAAATGGTTCGTTGCCGACGCGTTTGGCGATGTTTCGCACCGCCTCGAGATCATCCGGGCTCGCGATCGGGAAACCAGCCTCGATGATGTCCACGCCCAGCTTCGCGAGGTTGCGCGCGATGTCCAGCTTCTCCTTCGACGTCAACGTGGCGCCTGCGCGGAGGAAGGTGCGGGGACGAGACGAGGTGAGCTCGCGCGACGCGCGCGCGGAGGACCGGCGACGGCGAAAAACGCGCTCGACCGTTTCCGGTTCACGACTCGAGGAAAAGCCTCGATCGTCCGGCGAGCGAGTCGGGGTTTACGCGCGGCGCCGAATCGCGGATCGGTCGGGTGATCAAAACGACGCGTAGGGTTCGTACCTGGAGACTGCTCCCCGTCGCGCAGGGTGGTGTCGAAGACGCGCACGTAGTTCGGGTCGTCGATCGTGTTGGGGATGTACTCGGGGCGAGGCGCGCGGACGACGTCCGCGTCCGCGGGGGCGCCTCCGCCCGTGGAGGCGAGAATCACGCCTCGGCCGCCGAGGCGCGTCCGCGAGCGGCCGGCCGCACCGCGGGCGCGCGCCCTGGCGGCGCCGCGCTTGATCGCAGCGGGCGCCGCGAGTTGCGCGCGCGCGGTGGCGCACTGCGCGGCCATCGTGGAGACGGACTAGGGGGAAACCTCGACGCGGGTGCTCCTCGACGACGAGCGAACGCGCGAGGAAGTGCGTCGCGCGGCGTGCGACGGCGCGAACGAGGCGATCTCCGTTACGACGCGAGCGGCGGTATCGAGTCATCATCGAGTCGGTTTCTGATCGATCGATCCGGATAAGAGCGAGACGTTTTCCGAACGACGAGAGATTTCGACGAGTCACGACTGGTCATTCACGTCACGCGTCGTCACGGCGCGCCGAAAAGAATGAAAACGTCGCGACGTTCACGTGGGCGGCATGCTGAGCCCGACCCCCTGCCTCCTGTTCCCCTCGCCCACGTTCTCCGGCCCCCCGGACCCGGACCCGCCGCCGTCGCCCGGCCCGCCCCCCCCCCAGCCGTCGCCGCGCGCCACGAGCTCGCGCAGGCGGCTCAACACGGACGCCGCGCCCTTCCCCACGCCGACGCCGTTTTTCGTGCGCTCCGCGCCAGCCACGAGGTCGTCCACGTCCACCGTCTCGCGGTCGTCCCTCGCCGCGAGCAGGCACGCCTCGTTGACCACGTTCGCGAGCTCGGCACCGGTGAACCCCGGCGTGGCCCGCGCGACAGCCTCGCACGTCGCCTCCGCGCTCTCCCGCGTCTCCACGCCGCGCAAGTGCACGCGCAGGATGCGCGCGCGGCCGGCGGCGTCGGGGGGCCCCACGAAGACGCGACGCGTGAGCCGCCCCGGTCGTAAAAGCGCCGGGTCGAGCGCCTCCGCGCGGTTCGTCGCGGCGAGCACTAAGACCCCGCCGGGTTTGTTGAACCCGTCCATCTCCACTAACATCTGGTTCAGCGTTTGGTCGCGTTCTTCGTTCAGCCCGGCGCCCCGGCGCGAGCCGACGGCGTCGAGCTCGTCGATGAAAATCACCGCCGGCGCGTTTTTGCGCGCCTCCGCGAAGAGCTCGCGCACGCGCGCGGCGCCTCGCCCCACGAACAGCTCCACGAACTCCGACGCGGCGACGCTGAAGAACGGCACGTTCGCTTCGCCCGCGACGGCTTTCGCCAGGAGCGTTTTCCCGGTACCGGGAGGGCCCACGAGCAAACACCCCGTCGGTAACCGGCTCCGAACGCGTTCGTACTTCTCCGCGCTCTTCAACATCTCCACCAGCTCCACCAGCTCCGCTTTCGCCTCGTCCACGCCGGCGACGTCCGCGAACGTCACGCGCTGCGCATCGTCGACTTGCCCGCGACTCTTGGCCTTCTTCGCGGCGTCCCCGCCGCCCTGCTTGCTGGCCATGTTGCGCATGATGAAGTACAAAGGCACGAGCGGGATCCACAGCGCCGCCGCCGTCAACGCGCCTTTGGAGAGGACGCCCGTCACCGGCGCCGCGACGGATCCGAAATCCACCCCCGCGGCTTCCATGCGGCTCATCAGCTTGTCGTCCGGAATGCGCTTCGTCTGCAACACCGAGCTCGAAGCGCGCGCGTTCAGAGCGTTCGGTTTCGCTTTCCGCGAAGCAGGCGAAGAAGGCGCGTTCGCGTCGCTCGCGTCCCTCTTATCCCGCGCCCCGGGACGCGCCTCGTCGGCGAGCTCGTAGAGGATGCGGCTGGTGCCCTCTTCGAAGCGCACCTGCTTCACCTTCTTCGCCGCGAGGTCCTTGACGAAGGCGCTGTACAGCACGACGCGCGGCGCGCTGGCGCGGAGCGCGGAGCGGCGCGCCGCGACCGCGCGCGCGCCCAGCGCGGCGGACGCCACGACGAAGACGGCGAACGCGATCGCGAAAACGCGCGACGCGAAGACGCCGCGGAAAAACTTCACCGTCCACCCCGCGGAGAGGAGGAAGTAAAGCTTCGCCTTGAGCAGGAACCGTCGGCCGGGACCGAGCGGTCGTCTGCGGTTCGACGGGTCGTCGTTCGACGCGTCGTTCGAAGCCTCGATCGAGGGGTTCCCCGTGACGTGGGGGACGTCCGCCGCGCCGGAAGACCCGTCGCCGGGGGCGCCGGGCGCCGCGGGCGCCGCGGGCGTCACCGGATCGCGCCTCACCTGCCTCTCGAGCTGCTCCACCTGGCCCTCCGCGGCGCGCGCGGCGACGCGCCGCGCGCCCCCGCGCCCGTCCAGCGCGCCGATCCCGACGCGCGGCGTGGGCGCGGGCGCGCCGAAAGCGCGCGTCGACGGCCTGCAGCGCGCCTCGCGACGGCGAAGCGCCTCGCGGCGCTTGGTCGGGCTCGACCGCGCCGACGCGCGCACCGCCACCCGCCGCTCGGTGGCGCGGTCGCGACGCGCGGCGGCATCTCCTTTCGCCGCGACGCCCGCCCCGCCGAACACGCGCGTCGACAAAGCGCTCATGTCTTTCGAACGAACCCTCACGCACGCCCGAGTGGTGCGCAGAAGCGTGCCCCGCGTGCGGGGAGTGACGCATCCGACGCCACCGACCGCAAGTTTGGCTACGTGGACCGAGATCTCGCGCGCGTCGGCCTCAGCGCGCCTCGCGACGGCGAAGCGCCTGCGGATTTATCCCACTAAATACCATGTTCATAGACTGTAATGTGAACGCGCACACGCAGTCATACATTTTGTTAAATGGTGCGTTTTCGACCTGCGCTTTTTCTTTTCTCGAAAGGTCGAGCGCGATTCCGTGTCCGCCCACTTCCCTTCACGCCTATGAGCCGAGTCAATCTGTGGACTGACCCGGCCGAGAGCATACGAACGCGTGCCACCACGCAAGTTTCGCGCCGCCGCGTCGCAGGCTCCTCCGCCACGAGCGTCGAGGTGCGCGCGATGACGTGAAATCCCAATTTCGTTCGATATTTTTCTCGATGGCGCGATCCATGATGCCCGCGGGACGGACCGGACGAAAGACTGACCCGACCACCCCGACGCGTCCCGTTCACCGAAAGGACCTCCGCGGTACCCTTCCTCCACGTCGTCGCCGACGACACGCTCCCCGCTCTCGCCGTTCCCAGGCCGCGCGCACACGAGGGTTCCCGACCCTCGTAGAGGCCTGCGACACCCCTCGCGTCGCCGTCCCTTCGCCGGCGACCGACCGCCCGCGCCGCGCCGCCGCGGTAGAGCAGCTGCAGCCCTCGCTTCCGCGAGGCGTGACGTACGCCGCGGTCGCGCGGCACGACCCCCGCCCCATCCCGAGGCTGCGCCCGAAGATCCGCCAGCTCAGGCTGCTCGGCTCCGTGCGCGCGTCGAGAAAACGAACATTCTCCGTCTCGGCATCCGCCATCTTCCGGGCTGAAAGATGCATCTCTCTCCCCGCGAGGTGGACAAGCTCGCGCTTCACGCCGCCGGGTCTCTCGCGCAGAAGCGACTCGCGCGCGGCGTGCGTCTCAACCTGCCCGAGGCGACGGCGCTCATCGCGTCCGTGCTGCTCGAGCTCATCCGCGACGGGCCGGATGGGAAGAACCGCGGCGTGGCCGCCCTCATGGACGTCGGCCGCCGCGTCCTCGGCAAGAGGCACGTGCTGCCCGAGGTGGCGCACATGCTGCACGAGGTCCAGGTCGAGGGCACGTTCGTGGACGGCACCAAGCTGGTCACCATCCACGACCCGCTGGCCACGGACGACGGCGACCTCGCGCTCGCGCTCTACGGGAGCTTCCTGCCGGCGCCCGACGCGAGCGCCTTCCCTCCGCTCGGCGCCGAGCAGACCGCCGGGAAGGCGGGCGGCAAGAAGCGCAAGAAGGGCGAAGGCGACGGCGCAGACACTAGTGTCGAGCCCGCACAGACCGCTGTCGCTCGCGTCGTGCCTGGTGAGGTTGTACCCCTCGACGCGCCCGCCATCGCGCTGAACGCGAGTCGTCCCTGCGTCGGCGCCGTCGTCACCAACACCGGCGACCGCCCGATTCAAGTCGGGTCGCATTACCACTTCACGGAGACGAACGCGTTGCTTTCGTTCGACCGCGAACTCGCGATCGGCATGCGCCTGAACGTCCCCGCGGGCACCGCCGTGCGATTCGAGCCGGGGGAGAGCAAAACGGTGCCTCTCGTCCCGATCGCCGGCGACCGCGTCGTTCGCGGGGGGAACAACCTCGTGGACGGCCCGGCGGCGCCCGGCGTCGCCGACGTCGCCGCAATCATGGCGCGCGTCGCGGCGGGCGGGTTCCTGCACGTCCCCGGCCCGAGCCCCCCGCCCGCGCTGCCGCCGGTGACCCTGTCGCGCGCGAAGTACGTGACGATGTACGGCCCCACGACCGGGGACCTGGTCCGGCTCGGGGACACCGACTTGCTCGTGCGCGTCGAGAAGGACTTCACGACGTACGGCGACGAGTGCAAGTTCGGCGGCGGCAAGACGCTGCGCGAAGGGATGGGCCAGCAGTCCGGCGTCGACTCCGCCGCGACGCTCGACACCGTCATCACCAACGCGCTGATCGTGGACTACACCGGCATCGTCAAAGCGGACGTCGGGATCAAGGACGGCGTGATCGTCGGCATCGGGAAAGCCGGGAACCCCGACGTCATGGAGGGGGTCACGCCCGGTTTGATCGTCGGCGTCAACACCGAGGCCATCGCGGGCGAGGGCTCGATCCTCACCGCGGGCGGACTCGACACGCACATCCACTTCATCTGCCCGCAGATCGGCGTGGAGGCGATCGCCGCGGGCCTCACGACGCTGCTCGGCGGCGGCACCGGCCCCGCGTCCGGATCGTGCGCGACCACGTGCACGCCCTCGCCCAACCACGTGCGCATGATGCTGCAGTCCTCGGACGCGATGCCCCTGAACTTCGCGTTCACCGGCAAGGGCAACACCGCCAAGCCGGAGGGTCTGCAGGACATCATCGACGCCGGCGCGGTGGGCATGAAGCTGCACGAGGACTGGGGCACGACCCCGGCGGCGATTGACCAATGCCTCTCCGTGGCCGAACACAACGACGTCGCGGTGACGATCCACACCGACACGCTCAACGAGTCGTGCTGCGTGGAGAAGTCCGTCGAGGCGTTCAAAGGCCGCACTATCCACACGTACCACAGCGAGGGCGCGGGAGGGGGGCACGCGCCGGACATCATCAAGATCTGCGGCGAGAAGGAGGTTCTGCCTTCGTCCACGAACCCGACGCGGCCGTACACCAAGAACACCGTGGACGAGCACCTGGACATGCTGATGGTGTGCCACCACCTGGACACCGCCATCCCCGAGGATGTGGCGTTCGCCGAGTCGCGCATCCGCGCGGAGACCATCGCCGCGGAGGACATCCTGCACGACATGGGCGCCATCTCGATCATGTCCTCGGACTCGCAAGCCATGGGACGCGTCGGCGAGGTGGTCACGCGCACCTGGCAGACCGCCTCCAAGATGAAGGCGCAGCGCGGGCCTCTGCCGGAGGACGCAGCGGGCGCGGACAACTTCCGCGCTAAGCGGTACATCGCCAAGTACACCATCAACCCCGCGGTGGCGCACGGTTTGAGCCACCTGGTGGGCTCGGTCGAGCCGGGCAAGCTCGCGGACCTCGTGCTGTGGAAGCCGGCGTGGTTCGGGAGCAAGCCCGAGATCGTGCTGAAGGGCGGCCAGATCGCCTGGGCGCAGATGGGCGACCCCAACGCGTCCATCCCCACCCCCGAGCCGGTGATCATGCGCCCGATGTGGGCCGCCACGAATCCCGGAAAGACGTGCGTGGCGTTCGTGTCCAAGGCGTGCGTCGACTCGGGCGTTGCCGCTTCGTACGGCCTCGCCAAGCGCGTCGAGCCCGTGGTGAAGTGCCGCGGCCTCACCAAGCTGGACATGAAGCTGAACGACACGTTGCCGGTGATCGAGGTGGACCCCGAGACGTACGTGGTCACCGCCGACGGCGTCGCGCTCTCGTGCGCGCCCGCGGAAACGCTGCCGCTGACGCAGAACTACCAGCTCTTCTGAGCGCCCTTCGGCGGCGGTTCGTCGCGCTGAGAAGAATTTTACGCTGGTAAAAAAAATGACGACGCCAAAGCGGAAGCGCGGCGGAAGCGGAACCGACGCCGACGCGAAATCGCGACACGAAAGAGCGCCGGCGGACGTTCCCGCTCCGCCTTCAGGCGCGGACGACGACGCCGCGTTCGCGGCGTTCGCGACGTGGCAGCTGATCGACCCTTTGCTCCCCACGGGGGGCTTCGCGCACTCGCAGGGTTTGGAGGCGGCGGCGCGCGCGGGTTTGGTCGCGGGGGGGGACGAGAGGCTCGGGCGCCGCGGGGATCGGGAGACGGGTTGGGACGTGGCGACGTTCGCGCGGGAGTGTGTCGCCAACGCGGCGTCGCAGAGCGTCCCGTTCGTGGAAGCCTCGCGGCGCGTTTTCTCAGAGTTGCGGGAGCGGTCGTCGGAGCGACGAAACCGGCGCGAAACGGAACCGGCGAACGAAAAAGACGCCGACGCCGACGAAACGGAAACGCGCGTCGCGCGCGCCGTCGACGCTTTCGTCGCGCTCGACCGTCGGCTCGCCGCGAGACTCGTCGGGAACGCCGCCGCGACGCGCGCCTCCGCGGCGACGGGCGCGGCGCTTCTGCGGGCGGCGATCGCGGCGTTCGGACGACCGCCGCC
>MDSV01233849.1_pt1 | contig 10452 bp, 9 predicted proteins | sample 810851 | NCBI WGS metagenome assembly MDSV01 (sample SAMN05326640, study PRJNA326480) | marine metagenome | isolation source: seawater | place: Atlantic Ocean: North East | collected 2012
ATGAGCTATCATCACCAATTATCGTATGTTATACTGAGTCAGGTTCAACTGGTATCAAAGTTTCTAGAGTTAGGCCCAGTCAAACTATCTTAACAATTACTCCTATAATTCAAACTGCAAGAAAGCTCTCATTAGCATGGGGCGTATTATGTTTACTTCAAAAAGATGAAAAAAACCTTGAACAAATGATAAATTCTACAAAAGTTACCGTAAAAAAGAGTGGGTTAGCTTATTCAGGTGACAAGATTATAATAACTGCCGGTCTTCCTCTTAAAGTTGAAGGAACAACAAATCTAATAAGAGTAACTACAGTAAAATAATTATTAACTAACCTTGGCGAGCTTTAAAACGAGGATTAGTTTTATTAATAATATACATACGCCCTTTTCTTTTAGCTATGCGATTATCTCTATGGCGTCCTTTCAAGGATTTTAATGAATTTCTAACTTTCATAATTTTCTTCCTATTTCAGTCGGGAAGCTAGATTGATATTATGATTATGTCAATATTTGTTAGTCATTTTAATCATTATTTATTAGTATTTTGGGCAAAGGTAATAAAATGACTAAAAAATATGATTTTGCATTAGTTAGTGGGGGATTTGATCCAGTTCATGTTGGACATTTAAGAATGTTCCAAGACGCAAAAAAACTAGCAACTAAAGTAGTGATTCTTTTAAATAATGATGAATGGCTTATAAAAAAAAAGGGTAAGCCTTTTATGAATCAAAATCAAAGAAAAGAAATTCTAGATGAATTTAAAAGTATTTATGAAGTCATAATTCAAGGCTCAAGCGAAAAAAGTAGTAGCCTGGCAATAAAAGAATTTGCAGATAAAAATCCAAAAGTAAAAATATGTTATTGTAATGGCGGTGATAGGAGCAATGTTAAAAATATTTTAGAAGCCGCTATATGTGAAAAACTAAATATAAGTCTTGAATTTGGAGTTGGCGGAAAAGAAAAAATAGAAAGTAGTAGTGAACTAACTAAAAATTATTTAGGAAATGTAGAAGAGAGGCCCTGGGGTAATTATCATATAATTGCAAAGAATGAAGGTTATCAAATAAAAGAAATAGTTGTATTTCAAAATTCAAAATTATCTCTTCAAAAACATAAAAATAGATCTGAGTTTTGGCAAATAGTGAAGGGTCAAAGTAGAATTATAGTTGATGAGAAAGAACATTTCTTAAAAGAAAAAGAACAAATTTTTATTCCAAAAAATTCAATACATAGAATCGAGAATATTGGAGAAGGAGAACTAATTTTTATTGAAATTCAACTTGGAGAAAGCCTTAAAGAAGATGACATCATTAGACTTGAGGATGATTATGGAAGAGCCTAAATTTATGGATTTCGAAAAAGCTCCTTTTTTGGAACTTGAGGATTATAGGGCTCCAGAAGGAATTGAGTCATATTTTGTTCCAATGAATGATGGAATAAAGATAAGAATTTGTCATTGGATTAGTAAGTCCGCAGAATCAAAAGGAACAATTTTATTACAACAAGGTCATAATGAATTTATTGAAAAATATTTTGAAACTATTCAAGAATTTTTAGATAGAAACTATAGTGTTATTGCATTTGATTGGCGTGGTCAAGGTATGTCTGATCATCAACTTAAGGATATTCACAAGTCTTATATCAAAAACTATAAAAGGCATGATCAAGATCTGAAATATATATTAAATGAAATTATTGAAAATAATTTTCCTAAACCACTCATTGGAGTAGGACATTCTATGGGTGGTTGTTTAATGCTCTCAGCATTTTATAATCATCCTGAAAAGTTCTCAAAAGGAATCCTTTCCGCACCAATGCTGGGATTTAAGAATGAGAGATTTTTAAGGACAGCATCCTCATTAATGAATTTATTTAGAAAAGACACTGATTATTTATTGGGATCAAAACCAAATATGGGAAAAGAAACACCTTATGATCAAAATGATCTTACAACAGACCCAATTAGATATAAAAGAATAATTAATTTAGTTAGAAAACATCCGAATATAAGATTGTGGGGTGTAACCAATGCTTTTGCAAAAGCAGTAAATCAAAGATTTAGAATTATGAGAGCAAAAAATTGGGCTGAAAAAATAGATCTTAATATATTAATAATTAATAATACGAACGATCTTGTTGTTGACTCAAAAAAAATTGAAATAATGAATGACAGGCTCAAAAATAGCTCAATGATAAAATTTAATGATACACAGCATGAAATATTTATGGAAAAAGACGAGCATAGGGCAACAATGTGGAAAGCAATAGATGATTTCTTGAAATAGAATTAATCTTTATTATTTACATCAAATGCTAGACAAATCCTCTGATCATTTGATTCATAAGGAATCGTATAATGAAATGTAGAAGAGGGAAATAAACAAATATCACCCTCTGAAATATTTACAATTTCTTCATTAAAATTATCAATTTTAGGATAATGTGGCCCTGTTTCAGTAAAAACTATGTTTCCATCATTAGTTTTTATTTTTTTAGGTAATTTAAAATATATACTTCCACTTATCCAACCTTCTTTATGAATATGAGGCTTAAGTAACCCACCTTTATCCATTTGAATTATCCAACCATTTAACTCATATTTCTTAGGAAATTTTTCAACAAAACCCTCCTTAGAATTTGAAAACTTAGCTTGATATTTGTTAATTTCATTGATGATTAAATTTTTTAAAATCTGGAATTCCTGGGCTTTATTATTAAAAATATTTCCATGCGTTTCTTTTCCATTTGATAACAAGGCCTGAGGTACAAAATCACTTTTTTTTTCATTAACGTACCCAACGACTGCTTCACTAATTTTATTAACTTCAATATCATTAAGTAGATTATTTTTATAAATATGATTTAGGGGTTTATTACAAAAAGTATTTAAAAAGCTTGTATTATATCTTAATCCTGCATGTACACATATAGATCCGAACAAAGCATTGATTTGATTATTTTGGATCATTTTTTTATAATGTTCCTCAAATGAATTTCTATCTTTATGTAAATATAATATTTCAAGTCTATGACTTTCAGCTAGTAAGACATCTGATAACCCATAATATTTAAAAGATAGGTCGAATTCGTTAATTTTTCTATAAACATTTGCTAAATTATAATTAGCTAAACTATGATCAGGCTGATCCTCTAATAAGCTTTTAAAAGTATCAATAGCTTTATCAAATTGTGATAAAGAAGAGTAAGCTAATCCTAAATTATTTTTTGTCTCAATCATGCTTTTATCAAGCTCTAAAACTTTATTCAGAAGAGAGATTTGTCTTTTTATATCACCCAAAGAACCACATATATTAGCTAAATTAGCTAAAAAGAGAACATTATTAGGATTGTGCTTTAATAAATCTTCATAAATATCTTTAGCGCCATCATAATTTCCTAAACCCTTGCGGCTCAATGCATAAAAATTCCATATTTGAGCACTGTTCTTATCAACGTTTTGTATAAAATCCAATGACTCAATTTGTAAATTTTTAAAATCACCTTTAATATATAAATCTGTTAATGATTTTATTTTTAGACTAAGGTTACTATCTTTTTCCATTTAAATATTCTTCTATTCACTAATATATTTACAATAGTGATAACAATATAATAATAATTATAATAGTTAAATAGGATATTTATGGGCGCGTAGCTCAGCGGTAGAGCACTACGGTGACATCGTAGGGGTCGCTGGTTCAAACCCAGCCGCGCCCACCATTAAAATAAAAAAAAATATCATTAACTTATTGATATATATATATTAATTGATCTTTAATGTTTAAAGGTCTTGTAATTATAAGGGAATCCACCCATCTACTAGTTATATTAAAATTTTTTAGAAATCAAAATTCAAGGGAGAGTAAAAATGTTAGTTGAAGGAATTGGAAAAGTAACCTTAGCAAATGATATATTAAGAGTTGAGGTACTATGTTCAGATCATGACGGAACATTAAAAAGTACTGGAGATTTACTAATACCAAAAGGTTCGGTTGAGGGTTTAATTAATGGCCTAGTTAGTTCTGTAAATAATATTAATGAAAAAATTGGCGAAACTATTGAAAAAAACAAAGAAAAAAAAGAATCTGGAAACGGTAAAAAAGAAAAAGAAACTAAGAAAGATAAATAATTTACGATAATTATTATTTTACTTATTTTTTAAAAATTCTTATGAAAAAATCTTTTTTTTATATAACTTTTATCATTTTTATGTCCCACGCCATTGTTATTGGGGAAGAAATATCAAAATCATTTTCTGGTTTAGATAATAATGTAATAATTGATAACGAAGTTTTTGTTGATAAAATAAAAGCTATTATTTTAAGTCAGCCAGAATTTAGTGAGGCTATAGCCTTTAAAAATCAAAATAATGCAGATAGAAACTATGCGTCAAGATTAAGGTTTCCAACTTTAAACCTTCAAGTTATTAACGACAGAACAATGTCTAGAGAAATAGAAGCTAATGCTCTAAGAAAAACTAGAGATGATACATTTGATGGAGTTATAAGCATTGATCAGACGATATATAAAGGTAATGAAATAAGATCTAAAATTAAATCTGCGAACCTTAAAATCAAAAACGCTTCAATTAAATTAAATCAAACAGCTTCTCTGCTAATCATTACAGCTACTGAAATTTATGTAAATGCAGCTATTAATGACTTACTGGCAGCACATAGTGAGGGTTTAGTTAAAGATTTTGAAAAGTATCGAGAAATTGCAAAAAAGAGATTTAATGCTGGTGTTGTAGAAAATACAGAAATGGCTATTATTAATATAAGATTAAGTGAAATTGAAACTAAAAATGCCTTACTTCAGGCAAGAAAAATAGAATCTGCAAGCGTTTATGAAGCATTTTTTAATGAAAAATATAATAATAGTGGGCTACCAGAAATTGAACTAATTAATTTTAGTCCAGAATCTTCAATAAATTCTAATGTAAACAACTATGACGAAAGAATTTCAAAAAATGAAATCGAAATTACAAAAGCAAATTTAGAAATTACAAAAAGTCAATATAGACCTCAACTTGGTTTTAGCGCCAGATATACAAGGTATGATATCGATGCAGAAAATATTGATAACGATTTACGTGGTGGTTTTTATTTAAAGTTTCCATTTTTTAGCTTTGGCAGAGGTAGCGCAGAGGTTGCTTCTGCTAGATCAAAAATTGACCAAGCAAGAAGTCAATTAGATAAAACTAGAAGAGATGTTAAATATACAAAAGCTACAAATTATGGATCTTCATTAGGCTCTCTTCAAGCTAGAAAGAAATTATTAGAATCATTTAATAATGTAAAACTTCAAAGAGAAACATTTTTATACAGAATGGAAAGTTCAAGTTTTTCAATATCAGCAGTTCTTGAGGCAGCAATTAGAGAACTAGCTATATACGAGCAGCTAATATTGAATGAAAAAGAGCTATTAATGTCAGATCTTAAAACTAGCCATATGAATGAAAGACTGTTACAACGTTTCTTTATAGTCCTATAGTTGAAAAAAATGATTGATAAGAAAAATTGGTTTTGGGAAGTAGTTTTTTCTAATAAAAAGATTTACTATCAGATTTTTCTAGCATCTTTTTTTATTAATGTATTTGCAATCTGTAGCGCTTTTTATGTGATGACAGTTTACGACAAAGTTATACCAAATAGCGCTATTAGTTCTTTAGTTGGTTTAGCCATTGGCATGGTATTAATACATATATTTGATTTTATTATAAAATTGTTAAGGTCTTATTTTATTGATATTGCTGGTCAAAAACTTGATGATACAATTGCAGAACGTCTATATTCAAAGATTTCACAACACAGTAATAAAGCTATAGGCGAAACTAATAGCCAAACTGTCAGTACAATAAGAGAATTTGATACCTTTAGAGATTTTTTTACTTCTTCATCAATGGTTTTATTTATTGATATCCCATTTATGTTTATTTTTGTAATAATCCTATGGTTTATAGGTGGAATGGTAGCTCTTGTTCCAACTTTAATTATTCCAATAGTTATAATTGTTGCTGCATTAATTCAACCTAACTTAAGATCCATGGCAGAAGGAGAATTGAAATCTAAACAAAGTAAGCTAGGAATTTTAGTTGAATTATTAAATGGTCATGAGGCTGTAAGAACTATTGTTGGAGATAGTTTTTTAAAGGATAAATGGTTAAATGCTGTAAAAACACAAAATGAAGTCGGTATTGTTCAAAAAGTCTTTGCAAATTTCTCAACAACATTTGCACAAACTGCTGTGGCTTCTAGCCAAACTTTTATAGTATTTTTTGGTGTTTTTCTTATCATATCAACAGATCTTACAACAGGTGCGCTAGTTGCATGCGTGATACTTTCCGGAAGAACCCTTGCTCCACTAGTTCAACTTGGAGGTATAATGACAAGGGTTAATGCCGCATTAGCTTCTTTTAGGAAAATTGATGCATTAATGAACATTGTCGCTAAAGATGAAACTTTTTCTGATGATAGCGTAATAAGTCTTACAAGTGGATCAATTGAAATAAAAAACTTTAATTTTTCAGAAAATGATACCCCAATATTACGTAATATAAATTTGAAAATAGATCATGGAGAGAAAGTTGGTATTGTTGGTGATGTTGGAAGTGGAAAATCAACTTTGATAAAAAGTATAGTGGGTTATCATCCAGTTGAGCAAGGTAAGATAATAATTAATAGTTTTGATATTAATAATATCGAATCTAAAGAATTAAGAAATGCAATATCCTATATTCCTCAATCAATACATCTTTTTACTGGAAGAATTCAAGATAATATAGTTGCTGGCCTAGAAAATTATAGTAATGAAGATATTATAAATGCTTCAAAAAATGCTAATGCACATGAATTTATTAGTTCCCTTCCCGGTGGTTATTCAGCACAGATATCAGAAAATGGTGGAAATTTATCAGGAGGACAAAAACAAAAAATTATAATAGCAAGAGCTTTAATGAGAGATGCTATAATAAATGTTTTTGATGAACCTAGTAATTCACTTGATGGAACTACTGAGGAAATTTTTAAAAATTATATTAAAAATAATTATCAAGACAAAACTGTTATTATTGCTACTCATAAACCTAGCTTGTTATCATTAGTTGATAGAATCCTAGTAGTAGCAAATGGTACAGTAGTTGCAGATGGACCTAAGGAAAAGATAATAAATAACAGTCAGAATGTTGAGCAAAAATCTTAATTTTTAAAGGAATGTTTTAAGTGTTAGATTCAATTACAAATAAAATAAAAGATAAGATACCAGTTATAAGAGCAAAATTAACTGATTTTATTAATAATATAATACCTGATAAAGATATTGAAAAAACATCTATTCTCTTTTTTATAATTATTTCTTTTTGCATTATAGCAATTATTTGGGGATTAATAGCAAGAATAGACTCTGTTGTTAGAGCGCAAGGAACAGTGGTTCCAGCTTCAAAAATACAGGTTGTCCAATCCGTTTATGGGGGAGTTTTAGAGAAAATATCTGCAAAACTAGGCGATACAGTAGAAAAAGGTGATATTTTATTCTTAATAAACGAGGAAGTTGCAAAAGCTGAATTTTTAAGTAATGAAAAATTTTATGAATCAACTTTGCTTGAAGTCGAAACACGTGAAAAGAAAGTAAGTTTAATTGAGGATTTAGTTTTACAAGGTGCTGAATCTGAAATGCGTCTTCTAGATGAAAAACTTCAATTAGTTGATGCTCAAAGAAGGCTTGCGCAAGCCTCATCGAAAAGACAGGCTTTAAAACTTACAAAAGAACAATCTATTATTAGATCGCCTGTAAACGGTATAATAAGTGCAGTAGATGTAACAACTGAAGGTCAGGTAATTGACTCTGGTCAAATCCTTGCAAATGTAGTCCCTGAAGGTGATAAATTAATTATAGAAGCTCAGGTACAGGCTCAAGATATTTCTTTTGTTAGTATAGGTCAAAAAGCAAAGATTAGTCTTAGTGCTTTTGATCCAGGCGTTTATGGTTCTTTTGAAGGTATTGTTAAAGAGGTTTCCGCTTCTTCAAGGATTTATTCAGAAGATCAACCCCCAACATATTCAACCTTAATAGAAATTACAGATGAAAGAGCCGAAGAGATTAATATTCAAGCAGGAATGACTGTTGATGCATCAATTATAGGACAAAAAAGGTCAGTTATTGGCTATGTATTTACTCCTGTAAGTAAACTAAAAAGAACTGCATTTAGAGAAAAATAAATCTAATTAATTAATTTTTTAAAATCATCCAAAAATATTTCGTAATTTTTTGATCTGCCTGATGATGAGTTATATATCTTTTTCCTAACCTGAGAACTACTAGGTGTTAAAACTTCTCTTTTATTTTTATAAAATTCCAAGCAATTATTCTCAAAAGGTAGGTTACAGAATTCTAGTAAGTTTTTAATCTCTACCTCAGAGCTTTGCACTAATTTATCATAAGATATATCATATATATCATTAGGTAAAACATTGGTCCAATGCTTCATAATTCTTTTATAACTATTATAATAGATTGCTAATGTTTCCAGATTATAAGAATAATCATGACCAGATGAAAATGGATGCGAAAACATCGACAAACATGCATCAAGAGGATCCCTTTGGATATGAATTATCTTAGATTTTGGTAAAATTAAATTGATAATTCCAGCAAATAAAAAATTTTGCGGTAGTTTGTCTGTAAAAAAAATTTCATTATTAAACCTATTCTTATTGAAAGTTTTTCTCATCCTTTCTATATATCTAGACCCTATCTTTTCTCTATCAGAGGTGGTTAAATTTGGAAGTTTTGAGTATTTAAGATCAAACTCCTCAATAGTATTATTTAATTCTCCAACCTCTCCTCCCCCATAAACCATAGAATGACTTGATAATATTTGTTCTAACAAAGAAGTTCCTGATCTAGGCATTCCAACAATAAAAATTGGAGCAGGGTCTTCACAGCCACCTTTTCCTAAGTTTAAAAATAAATCTTTATTATTATGAAGGATAATTTTATCAAAGATATCAATCTTAGAGTTTATATCTATTTCAAATGTTTCAAGCGACAATCTATTTGCTTTATCTAAATAATCGAAAGCTATTTCATAGTTACCCTCATTATCAAAAATATGGAATAAACCAAAGGCTATAAAAGATAAATCTTTTTTATTAATCCTTGATTCAGAAAATATTCTTATTCCTTCTTTAATTATTTTACTATTACTTGATGGCTTAAAATGATGAGCATAATCTTTAAAAATACCTCCGTTTTCAGGTCTAACTGATAATATCTCTTCATAAAGTTTTTTTGTTTTATCTTTTTCACCAGTGGCCTGGTAATAGGTAGCAAGATTCTGTAATGCGATATAATTTTTTGGATTAATATTTAAAGCCTTCTCTGCATTTAACCTACTTTCATCTAAATCGTTAAGTATATAGTTAACACCAGATAAATTTGCATAATTGTTGGCATCTTTTGGGTCATAGTTAATAGCTTTTTTAAAGTAATTAACTGATTGTTTTTGAATATTAACATCATTAGATCTAGATAGAATGACTGCATGAGTTGAATGTGCATAAGATGATTTTTCGTCTAACTCCAATGCTCTTTTAGAATACCTAATAGCTTCCTCATAATTAGATCGCTGCAAGGCTACATTGGCTAAATTACAATGGGCAGGAATTGAATTTGGTTCAATAGCTATCATTTTTTTAAAAATATCTTCAGCTTGATTAAATTCAGAATCTTCATAATATGCTCCCCCTAATGATAAAAGGATAGATATATCTCTAGGGCTTAGATGATGAGCTTTAAGTAAATACTCTGCACTTTGCCTATATTTTCTCAAATTATAGAATACTAAACCGATATTATAATAAAAAATCCAAGACTCTGTTGGTGAATTTTTAATAACATCAAGATAGCTCTCAATAGCTTCTTCATATCTCATCTGGATATTTTTAATATAGGCATCATAATACTTAGGAACAATAGAATCAGGATAAAGATCAAATAATAAATCAAGCTTTTCTATAGCTAAATTTAACTCATTATTTTTAATTAAGCCTTGTATTTCTTTTTCCTCTTCTTCAGATGGAGTTTTGTTATTAATTGTTATCTCCTTTAATTATTTTCCACTAAGATTTTTTTTAATATATCTAAATAACCTTCATAAATCTTTGCTTTATTAATAGATGATTTATAAAGTTTTTTTCTTACTTGAGTTACACTTGCAGTTCTAACATCTCTTTTATTATTATGAAAATCTAAACATTGTTCCTCAAAGCTTAAACCTAAAAATTTTATAACTTTTCTAATTTCAAACTCCATATCATTAACAATATTTTCATATCTAACGGTGATAAAATTATTAATTTTACTATTTTCCCAGTAATTCATAATTCTCAAATAATTATTAAAATAATAGCCTAAATGCTTTTGATCATAAGAATAAACCTGCTCATCAGTAAAA
>MDSV01048734.1_pt1 | contig 10451 bp, 8 predicted proteins | sample 810851 | NCBI WGS metagenome assembly MDSV01 (sample SAMN05326640, study PRJNA326480) | marine metagenome | isolation source: seawater | place: Atlantic Ocean: North East | collected 2012
GTTGGAGCAGTATCATCATAAGTCCAATTAAACTGTGTGGCTGCAGAGTTATTGTTTCCTGCTGAATCTTTGTATGTAGATTGTGCAACATCGATAGTAGTTGCGCCCTCAGCAGTTGGGGTAAATGTAGCTGTATAAGTTGTTCCACTACCTGAAAAACTACTTATCGCACCATTTGATACTGAAATATCAGCAGCAGCAAAACCAGTAGTAGATTCACTAGAAGTAAAAGTTAAAGAAAGAGTTGAATCATTAGATGAAAAGCCGTCAGATCCCTGAGAGGCAGTAATTGTCATTGTTGGTTTTATACCATCAATAACAAAATTTTGAGAATGTGATAATGATCCTGAAGCACCAACAGCTGGTAGAGTTAAAGTAGCAGGATTACCACCACTGTCAAGCATGGAACTTCCCCCATTATTTGCAAGAGCATCAGTACCTGTGTAAGCTAAATCAGAAGAACTTTCACCCTCTGAAACAGTATATCTAAATGTAATAAAAGAAGAACCAGAACCACTAGAATAAGTAGCATAAGCATCAGAATCTCCAGTTTCTAACTCTAATCTAGGTGTGCCGGATACTGTAATAGCTTCAGAAAACCAAAAAACAATATCAATATTATCCCCGATTTTGTAAGTACCATTAGCATCAAAACTTGAAACTGTTTTAACAGTAGCCTGAGAAAAAATACTGTTTGAATTAAATAAAAATAAAAAGGTAATTAAACTAAGTAAAGAGTAATATTTCTTCATATACATATTCTATTTATCTATTGCAATGTACTTGTTGGGATATTTTTAATATTTCATAACAAGACAAAACAATGCCTGTCAATAAATTAAGTAAAATTAATTCTTTGATATTCAATGTTTTATATATTTTTCCACTCATTTAATCTAATAATCAGATTAAAAAGAGTGCAAATTACCACGCAAAATTACGCATTTTTTGATAAATCAGCAAAAAAAAATTAGCTAAATAGGATGGCAAAATATTTCTAAATAATTGAAAAAAATCAAATAAGCCAATTAGAGCTTATTTAAGCGATTTTTTTAATCAACAATGAAGTATGCTATTATTTTTTTTAAAAACTGCCGTAAAGGCATCTTAAAATAATCGTTTTTTTTATAAAATTTTAAAAAAATCAATTTTTAGTAAAATATGAAACCACTAAAGACTTTAGCAAATCATCAAATTTTGAGTTTGAATAACTCCAATTTAATTTTTCTTTAATTTTTGACGTATTTACGCTATATCGGAAATCGTGACCAAACCTATCATCAATAAAATTGATCTTTAAATTACTAGATTCATTTGTAATTTGCTGAAAATACGCATATAACTTATTAATCAATTCAATATTACTTAACTCATTACCACCTCCTATATTATATGATTCTCCAACAGAGCCCTTGAAAAATACTAGCTCAATTGCTGAGCAGTTATCTTTAACATTTATCCAATCTCTAATATTTTTTCCATTTCCATAAAGGGGAACTGCGGTTTTATTTTTAAAAGAGCTTAAAATTACAGGAATGAATTTTTCTTTATTTTGATGTAAACCAAAATTGTTAGAGGAAAGGGTAATCAACGTTGGCATTCCGTAAGTTTTATTAAAACTTTTGACAATCATATCAGCACAAGCTTTTGAAGAAGAATAAGGAGAGCTTGGATTATAAGATGAATTTTCATCGAAACTTCCCTCTAAAACACTTCCATAAACTTCATCAGTTGAAATTTGATGAAATTTAGAATAAATAAATTTATCTTTTAAAATATGGGGCTTTTTCATCCAGAAATCATAGGCAATTTTTAAAAGATTAAATGTGCCATTAACATTTGTTTTAATAAAATCAGAAGGGTTCGTTATAGAATTATCAACATGTGATTCAGCAGCAAAATTTATAACCCCATCAATATTATGTTGATTGAAAATTTGAGTAACTAGTTTGTAATCACAAATATCTCCTTTGTAAAAAAAATAATTTTTAAAATTATTTAAAGATTCAATTTCATTTTGATTTGAGGCATATGTAAGTAAGTCTAAATTAATAAAGTTTATATCAGAATGCTTTTTAACCATTAAATTCAAAAAACATGAACCAATAAACCCTGCGCCTCCAGTTATTAAAATATTTTTATATTTCATTCTTATGTAAATTATTTAAAAAATAGAATTCTAACATTTTATCCCATGAGTCCAAATATATCTCAAAATAATCTATAAATTTTTGCGAAGATAAAGCTGAAAATTTTGGTCTGATTTTATTTTGACTTAAAGTAGGATTGATTTTAGATTTACCATTAATCAGTATGTTAATTTTTGAAGCCAGCTCATGTCTTGAGCAATAGCCAGCTGAAGAAAAGTGAAAAATTTCAGTTCTATTAAATTTTAGTTTTGGAATAATTAAAAGTAATGCTTTGGCAAGATCAAAAGCACATGTAGGAGATCCTATCTGATCGCTAACTACATTAAAATTATCTCCATTTTCAATTTTTGATTTAATTTTATTTACAAAATTGTTTGAAAAAGGAGAATAAAGCCATGAGGTTCTAATTATAATTGAATTCTTTAAATTATGTTTAATAATATTTTTCTCCCCCATTAATTTAGATTTACCATATACGCTTATCGGATTTGGAAAATCAGTCTCCAAGTATGGGGAAGATTTTTTACCATCAAATACAAAATCAGTCGAAACATGAATGAGCTTTATAGAATCTCTTGAACAAATTTTTGCCAAATTTTTAACAGAAATGCTATTAATTAAATTTGCGTTATCAGGCATAGCTTCTGCTAAATCAACTTTAGTAAAAGCAGCGCAATTAATAATTAAATCTGGCCTAAATTCGATAATTTTTTTATTTAAGTTAGAATAATCGGAAATATCTAATTCCTTTTTGGACAAAAACTTGTATTTATATTGAGAAAAACTTTTTGAAGTCAACATTAAAGCTTTTCCAAGCTGACCATTAGACCCTGTTATCAATAATTTATATTTTTCTACCATCTGTAGTTTGATAAGCTTAAATCTTTTTTAGAAATTATCATTTCATCTTTACTTAATTGCCAATCTATATTTAAAAATGGATCGTCATATTTTACTCCTTTTTCAGAACTTTTTTTGTAATAATTATCAACTTTGTAATGAACACACGTTGAATCACAAAGAGACACATAACCGTGGGCAAAACCCTTGGGGATAAAAACTGCAATTTTGTTGTTAGATGAAATGTTTGCACTGAAAACTTTACCGTATGTACTTGATTTTTTTCTTAAGTCAACAGCAATATCTAAGATTTTTCCAGATGAAACATATACTAACTTTGATTGAGCATAAGGATTTTCTTGATAATGAAGACCTCTTAGCACATTCTTTTTTGAATTAACAAAATTATCTTGACAGAATTTTATATCATAGCTGACAACTTTTTGCAATATATCTAATCTAAATAACTCAACAAAGAAGCCTCTTGAGTCATGATGTTTTTCAGGCTCTATTATAAACAAGTCTTGAAAATCAGTTTTTAGCACCTTCATAATTAAATTTTTTTCTTTAAATAATCACCATAGCTACTATTACTTATCATTTCATGATTTTTTTGAAATTGTAATTTACTAATATATCCCAAGTCATAGACAATCTCTTCAATACAAGCATATTTTTTTCCAGTTTGATTTTCTAAATTCTGAAAATATTTAGAAGCCTTTATCAATGAGTCATAGGTTCCTGTATCAAGCCATGAAAAATTAGAATCTAATTGAATTAATTTTAGCATTTTATTATTGATAAATAAATTATTTAAATCAGAAATCTCTAATTCATTTCTTTTACTTGGTTTTAATTTTTTTGCTTTTTCTACAACATCGTTGGTGTAAAAATATAATCCTGAAACAATTAATTTACTTTTTGGAAACTTAGGCTTTTCAATGATTTTTAATGGGTTGCTAGAGCTGTCCAACTCAATTACACCAAAATCATTAGGATTATTAACTTTTACTCCAAAAATTGTAGAATAATTTTTAAATAAATTATCTCTTGCTTTTATTAAAAGTTTTACAAAATCTTTTCCGTGAAATATATTATCGCCCAAAATAAGACAAACATCATTATTCCCAATAAAATCTTTTCCAATTAAGAAAGCCTCAGCAATCCCTAATGGAATTTTTTGCTCTTTATATGAAATGCTCAAACCAAGATGCTTACCATCCCTCAACAAATCTTTATAACGAGGTAAATCTTTAGGAGTTGAAATAATTAAAATATCTTTAATGCCTGCGTATAAAAGAGTAGATAAAGGGTAATATATCATAGGCTTATCGTAAACAGGCAATAACTGTTTAGAAGTTCCAAATGTAAGCGGAAATAGCCTAGACCCATTTCCTCCAGCTAGTATAATTCCTTTAATTCTTTTCATTCAAATGTTTAAAATAACTTATAGTTTTTTTTAAACCAACATCTAATGAAGTTTTTGGCCTCCAATTCGTTAATGATTTAATCTTGGATATATCCGGCTTTCTCCTTACAGGATCATCTTTAGGTAATTCTTCATATATCATTTTTGAAGTACTTTTTGAAATATCCAAAATCTTATTTGCTAAATCTATGATTGATATTTCTAATGGATTTCCAACATTGATCGGGCAACTTAAATCTTGAGAACCCATAATTAGAACCATAGCGTCAATTAAATCATCAATATACATAAAACTTCTTGTTTGAAGACCTTCACCATATATTGTAATATTATTTTTAAAAATTGATTGATTTATAAAATTTGAAACTACACGGCCATCATTTACTGCCATATTTGGACCATATGTGTTGAAAATTCTAATAATTCTAATATCTAAATCATGTTCTCGTTTATATTCAAAAAATAAAGTCTCTGAACATCTTTTACCCTCATCATAGCAGGATCTTGGGCCAATGGGATTGACATCACCATTATACTGCTCAGGTTGGGGGTGTACCTTTGGGTTACCATAAACTTCACTTGTACTTGCCTGCAATATTTTTGCATTATTCTTTTTTGCTAATCCTAGCATATTTATCACTCCTGCTGTGCATGTCTTAATTGTTTTTATAGGATTTTTTTTATATTGAATTGGAGATGCCGGACACGCGAGGTTATAAATCTCATTAATACCTTCTCTATAGTAAGGTTCAATAATATCATGTTTAACAAACTCAAAATTAGGGTGATTCATTAATTCTAATATGTTATTAATCGAACCGGTTAAAAGATTATCTAAGCATATAATATAGTGGTTTTTATTAATTAAAGTTTTGCACAAATGGGAACCGATAAAACCAGCCCCTCCAGTTATTAATATTTTTTTTCTTTTATTATCTGCCAAGACCCATGTAGTTAAATCCAATATTTTTAACTTGAGTAGCATTTAATATATTTCTACCATCAAAAATATGAGAAGGTTTTTTTTGTTTTTGATAAATTTTATTCCAATCATATTCTTTAAACTCATCCCATTCGGTAAGAATTGCAATTATATTGTAAGATTTTAGGTTTAAGAACGGATCGTCAATAACATTTAACAAACTTGGGACATAGTCATGGTTAATTTGGGACATATCAAAATGTATTTGTTCACTTTTTACTTTTGGATCATAAACGTCTAGAAGAATTTTATTTTTTATCAAATTATTTGCCACATAAATAGCTGCTGATTCCCTTGAATCATTTGTATTTTTTTTAAATGCCCATCCTAATATTAAAACTCTTGGAGAATAATTATATTGTTTGATACAATCAATAATTTTTTTTGAAAACCTATTTCTCTGATAAATATTTATTTCTAATACCTGTTGCCAATATTTGGAAACCTCATTTAGGCCTAGAGATTTTGAAATATAAACCAAATTTAAAATGTCTTTATGAAAACAACTACCACCAAATCCTACAGAGGTTTTTAGAAATTTATCACCAATCCTAGAATCCATGCCTATTGCCTTTGCAACTTCTTCGATATCAGCACCTGTTTTTTCACATAATTCAGAAAGTGAATTAATTGAGGATATTCTTTGAGCTAAAAAAGCATTGGCAGTAAGTTTTGACAATTCAGATGACCAAAGATTAGTAGTTAATATATTTTTCTTTGGAACCCATGAAGAATAAACTTTTACTAGGGCATTAATTGCTTTTTTTCCATCTGGAGTATTATCACCCCCTATTATAACTCTGTCAGGCACTTCAAGATCCCTCATAGCGGTACCTTCAGCTAAAAATTCTGGATTTGACAATATTTGAAAATTAAAATCTTTATTATATTTTGTTAATATTTCTTTAATTTTTTCAGATGTTCTTACAGGAACAGTTGATTTTTCAACAATGATTTTATTTCCCATAGAAGCTTTAGCAATTTGTTTTGCACATGACTCTACATATTTTAAATCAGCAGCATATCCTTTTCCTTTTCCAGTGGTCTTTGTTGGCGTATTGACCGATATAAAAATCATATCAGCATTTTTAATATGCTTAAGAACATCAATAGAAAAAAATAAATTTCTGCCTCTTGCTGATCTAACAACTTCAGATAATCCAGGTTCATAAACGGGTAAATTTTCAAGATTTTCAGAATTCCATGCAGAAATTTTATCTTTATTTACATCAACAACATTAACTGTAATGTTAGGGTTTTTTTGCGCTATTATCGACATAGTAGGCCCACCAACATATCCTGCGCCAATACAACAAATATTTTTTATATTCATTTGAAGAAATTTAAAATATTTTCAATAATAAAATCCTGATTTGAATTTTCTAATTCAGTGTGGATTGGTAAGGATATAACCTGCTGTGAAAGTAAATCTGTATTTTTTAAAATTTGATTGTTCTGATAAGCTTTCTGTTTATGTATCGGAATGGGATAATATATCATAGTAGGAATTCCAAAATTTTGAAGGTATTGCTTTAATTTATCTCTCAAACCATTTTTAATTCTTAGAGTATATTGATGATAAACATGTTCTGAAGAATCTATTACTCTTGGAACCTGAATTTGCTCTATATCACTAAAGGCTAAATTATAATTATTAGCCATTATCTTTCTTTTTGAATTATATTCATTTAAATGATCTAGCTTAATATTTAATATCTCCGCTTGAATTGAGTCTAACCTTGAATTACATCCAATAATTTCATGATGATATTTTAATTTTTCACCATGATTTACAATCATTTTAATCCTATCAGCTAATTTTGAATCATTTGTAAATATAGCACCGCCATCACCATAACATCCTAAATTCTTTGAAGGGTAAAAAGAGGTCGTGCCAATGTGACCTATGCCCCCTGTAAACTTAACCTCGGAATTTGGAAATGTGTATTTACACCCTATTGCCTGTGCATTATCTTCAATTATCTTTAAATTGTACTTTTTTGCTAATTCAATAATTTCTTGCATCTCACAAGATTGACCATATAAATGTACAGGAATAATTGCCTTGGTTTTTTCATTTATTAGAGGTTCTATAAAATCTGATTTTATATTAAAAGTATCAATATCAACGTCACAAAAAACAGTTTTAATACCCAGAATAGCTGCAGCCTCGGCAGTAGCAATATATGTCCAGGAGGGACAAATTATTTCATCTCCTGGCTTTAAATCTAGTGACATAAAAGCAACTTGTAATGCATCCGTTCCATTGGCACATGGAATAACATGGTCTATTTCTAAAAAGGATGAAAGGTTTTTAGCAAAATCTGCGACAATTGGTCCATTTACAAATCTACCAGATTCAATTGTTGAAATTATATTTTTATCAATATCATGTTTGATTTTGGAATATTGCCCCATTAAATCAACCATTTGAATATTCCGTTTTCTCATCTAATAAGTTTTAATATTAATATAATTACATTGATAATATCTAATATCGATAATCATCTGACTTATATGGACCTTCTTTGTGAACTCCAATGTATTTAGATTGTATTTCATTTAACACAGTAAGCTCAACATCCAACTTTTTAAGATGAAGTTTAGCTACTTTTTCATCGAGATGTTTAGGTAAAGTGTAAACTTTATTTTCATATTTTGATGAGTGATTCCAAAGTTCAATTTGAGCTAATACTTGATTAGTAAAAGAATTACTCATAACAAAACTAGGGTGACCAGTAGCACAGCCAAGATTAACCAATCTTCCCTCTGCCAAAACTATAATATCACTACCGTTTATCGAATACAAGTCTACTTGTGGTTTAATTTCTTTTTTGGTATGGCCATAATTTTTTTCTAACCAGGTCATATCAATTTCATTATCAAAATGACCAATATTACAAACAATGGCTTTATCCTTCATTGATTTAAAATGAATATCCTTTACAATATCTCTGTTTCCTGTTGCAGTAACAATTATATCTGATTTATTTATGACAGTTTCTAACTTTTTAACCTCAAATCCATCCATTGCTGCCTGCAAAGCACATATCGGATCAATTTCAGTTACCGTAACTATGCTTCCAGCGGATTTAAATGATGCAGCGGTTCCTTTTCCTACATCTCCGTAACCACAAACAACAACTCTCTTTCCAGCCATCATAATATCTGTAGCTCTTCTTACAGCATCAACAGCACTTTCCTTACATCCATATTTGTTGTCAAACTTGCTTTTTGTTACTGAATCATTTACATTGATTGCAGGTAAAGTTAATGTTCCATCCTTCATTCTATCATATAATCTTAAAACTCCTGTAGTTGTTTCTTCAGAAAGTCCCTTAATATTTTCTGAAAGCTCTGGATATTTATCCAAAATCATATTAGTTAGATCTCCTCCGTCGTCCAATATCATGTTCAAGGGTTTTCTTTCATTTCCGAAGAACAAAGTTTGTTCGATACACCAATCAAATTCTTCTTCGCTCATTCCCTTCCAAGCATAAATCTGTACACCAGTTTCTGCAATAGCAGCAGCAGCATGATCCTGCGTTGAAAAAATATTACATGAGCTCCAGGTAACTTCAGCACCAAGGTCAATCAATGTTTCTATTAAAACAGCAGTTTGTATTGTCATGTGTAGGCATCCAGCTATTCTGGCGCCCCTTAAAGGTTTTTTCTTTCTATATTCTGATCTTAATGCCATTAAACCTGGCATTTCAGCTTCAGCTAATTTAATTTCCTCTCTTCCCCATGTTGCCTGGTTAATATCTTTAACCTTAAATGGGGTGTATTTTACATTGCTTTTAATCATTATGCTAATTTAAAAAGTTTTTTAATCATATCTACGTAATCTAATTTTTCCCAATTAAATAATTCTAAATCAAAATGCACCAAATTACCCTCAGAATTCATAAAATTTTTTTTAATTTTTTGAGGTTCTTTTCCCATGTGACCATAAGCTGAAGTTTCTAAATATATTGGCTTTCTTAAACCAAACAATTTCTCAATTGAGTATGGTCTTAAATCAAATAAATTAAAAACTTTATCAGAAATTTCACCATCCGATAGACCAACTTTTGAAGTTTCGTAAGTATTTATATAAAATGCTATTGGTTCGGCAACCCCAATAGCATAACTAATCTGAACAAGAGCTTCCTCGCAAACTCCAGCTGCAACTATATTTTTAGCAATATATCTTGCAGCATATGCTCCACTTCTGTCAACTTTAGAAGGATCTTTTCCAGAAAATGCTCCTCCTCCATGTGCACCTTTCCCGCCATAAGTGTCAATCACAATTTTTCTACCAGTCAAACCTGTATCACCATGCGGGCCACCTATAACAAACTTGCCGGTAGGGTTAATTAGGTATTCTATCTTTTCATTAAATAAATTTTCTAAATCAGGATTTTTATTAATTAATCTTGGAATTAGAATATTTAATATATCATGTTTTATCTTTTTGAGCATTTTCTCCTCTTCATCAAATTCATCATGTTGTGTAGAAATAACAATTGTTTTTATACTAATTGGTTTATTTTCATCAGAATATTCTATTGTAACCTGAGATTTAGAATCGGGTCTTAAATACTTAATCTCATTATTTTCTCTTCTAAGATTTGCTAATTCTTGTAATATTTTATTTGAAATATCTAAAGGAAGGGGCATATAATTTTTAGTTTCGTTTGTTGCGTAACCAAACATTATACCTTGATCACCAGCTCCTTGTTCCTCTTCATTATTTTTTACAACCCCCCGATTTATATCATCTGATTGTTCATGAATCATTGACAGAATACCACATGATTTGTAGTCAAACTTATATTCACTTTTAGTATAACCAATTTTCTTAATTACATCACGTGCAACTTTTTGAACATCAACATATGTTTTTGATTTGACTTCACCTGAAAGTATTACTTGACCTGTTGTAACAAGAGTTTCACAAGCAACTTTAGCATGGGGATCAAATGCAAGAAAATTATCAAGTATTGCATCACTTATTTGATCAGCAATTTTATCTGGATGACCTTCACTTACAGATTCAGATGTAAAC